>Ga0265798_10000041_pt1 | contig 303164 bp, 245 predicted proteins | sample P3T30metagenome_FD_192430 | JGI IMG/M metagenome (GOLD analysis project Ga0265798, IMG submission 192430) | Plant litter microbial communities from East Loma Ridge, Irvine, California - P3 T30 | ecosystem: Environmental > Terrestrial > Plant litter > Unclassified | place: USA: California...
GAGTAATTGTTCGTTTGTTAATTGCTTTCTGTCGAAATCCATAGTGATTTTTGAATAATCATTAATTATGATGTATCAAAAGTAAGAAAATAACAGAATGTGAGAGTAGTGTTAGGAAAATTATTTTAGTATGATAAAACTCCAATTTTTGTATCGAAATTTTACAACTTTATTATTTATAAACAACTCATGGTTGTGAACACAATATTGCCTTGTTAAGAAATTTGGAATTATATTCACTACTTTTAATGGCTATTTAGAATTGCTAAATAATGATTTCAAGATTTTGCCCATTGTCATCAATAAAACAATTTATTAGAAAAAGTCATTCATGCTTTAGTTTATTACTTGTAATAGCTAGGCGTCCTTAATACTAAGCAAAAATCATCAATGAAAAAATACATAATTTCATTACTACTTTTTTCCTGCATGGCTTTTGCTCAAAGTATTGTTGGAATCTGGACTAAATCTCCTCAAAGTAAAACAGCAATTGAGTTTACTAAGGATGGGCAGTTAAACTTTTTAAATTTTATTACCCTTGAAAGTATTAGTAAAAAACTAAAAGCAACCTACAACCTTGAATCAGAAAATGGAATAACGTATTACATTGAAACGATTTATATGAGCGGTATAGTTATGAGTACAAAGAAGGTAAAATTTAAGTTTAAAGATGGCAAGTTATATCTACCAAGTGAATCAGAAACAGATGGCATAGTAACTGTGAATGAATATAAAGACGAATACACAAGAATTAAGTGATCCGTCTTAAGATGCTCAATACATATATGCCCGTTCTAGTACACTTGCCAAATTATTCTATCTTTGCCCCCCTAAAAGCCAAACAATGAAATTAGAAGAAATACTACAGCAACGAAGCGGAAACCAATGCGAACTAAGTGGAGCGACAGATAACCTTACCGCTTATGAAGTTCCACCTGCCATTAACCGCGGTGCAGATGGTTACATCCTTATAAGCGAAAAATGTTTTAACCAGATAGAGAAAAAAGAAGAACCGGATGCTGATTTTTGGCAAGGTGTACTGCCAACATCTATGTGGAGCGAAGTACCTGCCGTACAGGTGGTTTCATGGCGTATGCTAAACCGTTTCCGTAACGAGAGTTGGGCTGCAGATGCGCTTGATATGATGTACCTTGACGATGAACTTTTAGAATGGGCCAAAGCCACCGGCGACCATACCGGCGATGCGAGTGTTCAGTTTCATAAAGACAGCAATGGTAACATACTGCAAACCGGCGATACCGTAACCCTTATAAAAGACCTTGATGTAAAAGGTTCTACCATTAATGCAAAAGTGGGTACTGCAGTGCGCAACATTCGCCTGGTGCATGATAATATAGAACAGGTAGAAGGAAAAATTGACGGCCAGTTAATTGTTATCCTTACTAAATATGTAAAGAAATCATAGATTGACTTAGCGATGATGCTGTCCATTTCGAGCGTAATGTAACGAAATCGGGGGAATCTTACGTATAAAAACAGAGATTCCTCCACTCCGCTTTGCTTCGGTCGGAATGGAATATTTCCCCTGCAAATTTACCCTGTTAACAACTTCCCTCCCATCAGGTAAAAAATTATTATTAGTTTTGTAACTGCACGGCTTTACAGCCATAAAAGTTATAACAATAAACTACCTGTATGCAAAACATTCCCAGTGTGGACCTGCGTGATTTCCTTTCGGGCGACCCGGAACGCAAGCAAAAATTTGTAAATGAAATCGGCAAAGCGTATGAAGATATTGGCTTTGTGGCACTTAAGGGGCATTTTCTGGACGACAGGCTTGTAGACAGCCTGTATACCGAGGTTAAAAATTTCTTTAGCCTCTCGGTTGATGTAAAAGAACAATACGAAATTCCCGGAATTGGAGGCCAGCGCGGTTATGTTTCTTTTGGTAAGGAGCATGCCAAAGGCCGTAAAGAAGGCGATCTTAAAGAGTTTTGGCACTTTGGTCAGTACCTTGAAGAGGGTTCTAAATATGAGAATGAATATCCTGACAATGTAGAAGTTAAAGAACTTCCTGACTTTAATAAAGTGGGCGAAGAGGCATACAAAATGCTCGAGAAAACAGGCGTATATGTACTTCGCGCTCTTGCCATTTACCTTGGCCTCGACGAGTTTTATTTTGATAAATATGCGGCTGAGGGCAACAGCATACTGCGTCCTATACACTACCCTCCCATAACATCTGAACCTGATAATGCCGTTCGTGCTGCGGCACACGGCGACATTAACCTTATTACGCTGTTAATGGGTGCACAGGGCAAAGGCCTGCAGGTGCAAAATCATGACGGCGAATGGATTGATGCCATTGCCGAACCCGACGAACTGGTTATAAACGTGGGCGATATGCTTAGCCGGCACACCAACAATAAGCTTAAAAGCACTATTCACCAGGTGGTTAACCCACCAAGGGAGCTATGGGGTACTTCGCGCTACTCTATTCCGTTCTTTATGCACCCTGTTAGCGAAATGAAATTGGACTGCCTGCAGAATTGCATCGATGCCGAACACCCTAAGCTTTATGATGATATTACCGCCGGCGACTTTTTGTATGAAAGGCTCGTGGAGCTTGGTTTGATAAAAAAGTAATTATCAGGAACACGGATGACACGGATTTTTCAGATTTACACAGATTTTTATCTTATTTGTATCATCTTTGTTTTACACAACTAATACAGAAAAAAAATATTAAATGCCATTGTACTATGAAGAATTAACTGGTGAAGTCATCAAAACATTTTATGATGTTTATAATGAACTTGGATATGGTTTTTTAGAAAAGGTTTATCAAAATGCTTTATTTATGGAATTGAAAACCAAGGAATTTGAAGTTGAAGTACATCGTAAAATTAAAGTATACTATAAGGGGCATGAAGTAGGATATATATAGCAGACATAATTGTAAATGATATCCTGATATTAGAATTGAAAGCGTGTGAAAATATAACTAAAGAATTTGAATATCAATTATTGAATTATTTAAAAGGTACAAAATGCGAAATAGGACTGTTACTAAATTTCGGAAAGAAGCCAGAATTTATAAGAAAGCTTTTTCATAATCATCAGAAATAATAATCATGATTCGGTATTGAACAGGCACTAAAATTAAATCAGTGCAAATCTGTAAAATCCGTGTCATCCGTGTTCCCTAATATGGCAAAAAAAATAAGCAGTCTTGAAGACCTTGGCGGATTTGTGTTTTCCACCAATAAAGATTTTGAAATAGGCTCTAACGAGGAAGCACAGGAAACGCTGCCTAACAACCAGCAAAAACTTGAGGCGCACCTTGATAAAAAAAATCGGGGCGGTAAAGTAGCAACCATTATAAAAGGTTTTGAAGGTACCGACGATGATCTTAAGGCCCTTGCTAAACAACTTAAAACGCTATGTGGTGTGGGAGGCTCGGCAAAAGATAATGAGATTATTATACAAGGTAACTTTCGTGATAAAATCATCGATTTCCTTGCTAAAGAAGGTTATAAGGTTAAACGTGTGGGTGGATAGCCTGTACGCATATTTTTAGTAAGAAAGCATTTGCACAACGCAGATGCTTTCTCTATTTTAGCACTATATAGAACAAACACAGAACACTATTCCTTATGGAAATTAAACAGTCAGAGCTTATTTTAAATCCGGACGGCAGCGTTTACCACCTTAACCTGAAGCCGGAAAATATTGCACACGATATTATATTTGTTGGCGATCAGGACCGCGTAGAAAAAATAACGGCTCATTTTGACAGTATAGAATTTACCACCCAAAAAAGAGAGTTTAAAACGCAAACGGGCATATACAAAGGTAAGCGCCTTACAGTACAGTCAACCGGTATAGGGCCAGATAATATAGATATTGTAATTAACGAGCTGGATGCACTGGTAAATATAGACCTTGAAACAAGGGAGCCTAAAAAAGAACTTACCTCGCTAAACATTGTGCGCATAGGCACATCTGGGTCATTGCAGGAAGACATCCCTGTAGATAGCTTTGTATTGTCGCAGTATGGGCTGGGATTAGATAATATGCTACGCTCCTACCTGATAGATGAGATATCTGAATATGCAATGGAAGAAGCTTTTTTAAACCATACCAAATGGGACATCCGCAAAGGGAAACCATATGCCATTCGCTGTAGCGAAACTCTGGAAAAGCTAATAGATACAGATTATATACATAAGGGAATTACTGCAACTGCCGGAGGCTTTTACGGTCCGCAAGGGCGCGTACTTCGCCTGCTTGTTCAGGATCCGGAACTGAACAGTAAAATGGATATCTTTAACTTTAATGGTAACCGTATTACTAACCTCGAAATGGAAACCGCTGCAATATATGGCCTCTCTGCATTGCTTGGTCACAACGCGCTTTCACTCAATGCAATTATTGCAAACCGTGCAACGGGTACTTTCAGTAGTGACCCCTTAACGGCTATAAATAAGCTTATTGAGTATACGCTAAACAAGTTGGTACAGTAGTTTAATAAACTAAATTCACAATTAAATCGATGCAGCGTAAGCTACGGTTTACATTGGCTTGCATTGCAAATACCAGCCACCTTTTAAATACTACAGGGACTTATATTTTTCCTTATATAGGCATAAAAGGTTTTAGTTATTGAATTACTCTTATTACCTTTATCAATTATAAAAACGACACATGAAATCATTAAAAATAGCCGGCGTTCCAGAACATTTTAATCTGCCGTGGCACCTTTGCATAGAAAATGAAGAGTTTGAAGAAGCGGGAGTAAACCTGCAGTGGACAGATGTTCCTGAAGGCACTGGCAAACTTTGCCAGATGCTTAGGGATGGCGATACAGATATTGCAGTTATACTTACAGAGGGTATTGTTAAAGATATTGTAGCCGGTAACGACAGTAAAATTGTTCAGGTTTATGTGCAGTCGCCCTTGATATGGAGCATACACGTAGGTGCTAACTCTAACTTCAAAAGTCTTTCTGGCCTTAAAAAAGGCAAAGTTGCCATTAGTAGGTATGGTTCGGGTTCGCACCTTATGGCTTATGTAAATGCACAAAACCAGGGTTGGGATACTAAGTCGTTGCAATTTGAAATAGTTAACACGCTTGATGGTGCTGTAGAAGCATTAACTAATGGTACTGCCGATTACTTTATGTGGGAGCGTTTTATGACGAAGCCTATTGTAGATAAAGGAATTTTTAGGCGCATAGCTGATTGCCCTACCCCCTGGCCAAGTTTTGTAATTGCGGTGCGCAATGAAATTTTAAAAAATGATGCAGACGCTATTGGAATAGTTTTGGATATCATTAACCAGACAACTGAAGAGTTTAAAGAAATACCAAGTATTGACAGGACTCTTGCAGAGAGTTACGGACAGAAAGTTGAGGACATTGCCGAATGGTTAGATTTAACCGAGTGGTCGCAAAAGAAACTGGACAGAAAAACGTTTGATACTTTACAGAACCAGTTGTTGAGCCTGGAAATTATAGACAAAAAGATAGCTTTTGAAACTGTTGCGGGATAAATGCCTGCACATGGATGATGGTAAAACCCGATTTCTCCCAGATAAAGAAATTAAAAGACAGGTTTCAGGTCAAGAAGCCCTGGGATTCCATTATCATTTTTGTACTTAATATACTTATTGCCATTCCGTTATTTATTATACTACATCAAAACCTTATAGATCCGGAATGGCCTTTTCATATCGACAGGATTATACTTTTTGTAACACTCGTTACAGCTATCCAGCTTTTATTAAAGTTGCTTAAAACAGTGCTTATAATTTGTATTGCTATTTATTTATTAGTGCTTGTCTTTGGGTCGGTCTTTGGGAAATATGGCTTTAATGCAGTTTTTGAAGATTACCGTTCTATGGTTTACACTATGGCAGATGATCCTAACCCCCAAGACATTATAATTTCTAAGCTGCTGCCTTTTCCTAACAAGGGCCTGATTATAGATGCAGTAGATTATCAGGATCCCGCCGTCCGCAATTTTGCAGCGATGGCAACTACAAAGTACTTTAAAAATGTAAAAGGCACCGGAAGCAAGCGCCGCATGGTTCAATGTTTTGCTGTGTTTAAAGAAATCAGGAACCGCTGGAATTATGTAGATGATCCTAAAGGCCGCGAATATATAGCGAGCGCTACAGAATCGTTACAGCATTTCTCCGGCGATTGCGATGACCATGCAATACTTATGTCGGCATGCATCAGGGCTATAGGCGGCACTCCAAGAATTATTCATACAGGGGGGCATTTGTATCCTGAAATGCTTGTGGGCACAAAAGCCGATCTTGAAACTGCTAACTATTTAATTAAGGAAGAACTTTTTGTAGAAGAAAGCCGTGGTAAAGAAATCCATTACCACGTAGATGAGCGAGGGCAGGTATGGCTTAACCTCGACTATACCGCTAATTTTCCAGGAGGGCCATTTATGAGCGAAGAGATATTAGGGGCACTAACTTTTGATTAAGCCTGAAAATGCGTACTTAAACATTACAGACACGTTTGAACGTTATGAAATGCCGCGTTACCACTCTATTTGTTTCTTCCCCTTCTCTTCAAGAAAGGCATTTGTTTTACTAAAATGTTTGTTGCCAAACCAGTGCCCCTTATTCGCACTTAGCGGAGACGGGTGCCCGGACTCTAATACCAAATGGCGATCGCGATTAACTTTAGCGCCCTTCTTTTTTGCCGGGCCTCCCCAAAGAAGAAATACTACATTCTTTTTCTCGTCAGATATTTTTTTTATTACAGCATCTGTAAACGCTTCCCAGCCTTTGCCCTGATGGCTGTTTGCTTCACCTTTTCGCACTGTTAGCACAGCGTTAAGTAACAGTACACCCTGGTCGGCCCAGCTTTCAAGATTGCCGCTTGGAGGAAACGCTTTGCCTAAATCGGCATTAATCTCTCTAAAAATATTTTGCAATGATGGTGGTGGAGGGATAGTATCATTTACAGAAAAGCAAAGGCCATTAGCCTGCCCCTGACCGTGATAAGGATCCTGACCTAATATCACAACTTCAACTTTATCAAAAGGGCAATGGTCAAAAGCAGCAAAAATTTGCTTCCCGGGAGGATAACATGTATTTTGTGTATACTCCTCTTTTACAAAGTGTATCAGGTTCTCAAAATAAGGTTTATCAAATTCTTCAGCCAGTGCTTCGCGCCAGGATTCGTGTATAGCTACATTCATTGTGTGTTGTTTGGCACAAATATAAAAAATGCAGGCACAATGCATTATAAAGCCGTCTTAAACTTTACATGACATTTGTGCAGTCTGCGTGATTATGTAGTATTTTTGCATAGAATTTGCTTTATATAAATAATGATCAGCATTACAGAAAAAACATTAAAAGATTTAGAGTTTTATACAGTACTCGAGGCTGTGGCATCTGCCTGTACTACAGAGCCGGGCCGCGACAAAGCGTTACTTATAACTCCTTTAAAAAATAAAGAGCTACTGATGGAGGCGTTGCTGCAAACATCAGAATATGTATCTTCCTTTGATAATAACAATGCACTGCCCAACCACGGGTTTGAATCTATAACAAACGAGGTTAAATTTCTTGCAATAGAAGACAGCTACCTCGATGCCGGGGCATTCCGTAAGATCGCATTGGTGTCGGACACTGTAAATACGCTTGTGAAGTTTCTCGATAAGTTTAACGACTATTACCCAACTTTAAACCTTCGTGCACAACAGGTTGAATACACTAAGGACATACTTAAATTTATAGATAAGGTTGTAGATAAATATGGTGACATAAAAGATGATGCTACGCCAGATCTTCAAAACATACGCAGGGAAATGAACCTGGTTAAGGTAAAAATTAATCAAAGTTTTTCTATGGCTTTAAGCCAGTATAACGGTTTAGGCTATCTTGATGATATTAAAGAAAGTGTGGTAGAGAACCGCCGTGTGCTTGCCGTATCTGCTATGTATCGCAAAAAAGTAAAAGGCTCTATACTGGGCAGCTCTAAAACAGGAAGCATAGCTTATATAGAACCTGAGGCTACGTTACGCTTTTCGCGCGAGCTTAGTAATTTTGAATATGAAGAAAAGGAAGAGATAAAGCGCATCCTCATGCAGTTGTCTTACGCCATTAGGCCTTTTGTTCCTTTGCTATACGATTACCAGGAATTTTTAACCGATGTAGATGTTGTATCTGCTAAGGCCAAATATGCCAGGAGAATAAACGGTTTATTGCCACGCATAAATGACGAACGCAGGTTGTATTTCAGGGAGGCCTTCCACCCTATTTTATATGTAAACAACAGGGCTAAAAATCAGGTTACCTATCCTCAAACCATAGAGTTGAAGCCAGACAATCGTATTATCGTGATTTCCGGCCCTAATGCAGGTGGTAAAAGTATCACGCTTAAAACAATAGGGTTGTTACAACTAATGCTTCAGTGCGGGTTGTTAATACCGGTGCATGAGCGTAGCGAAACGTTTTTGTTCGAAAGGATAATGACGGATATTGGAGATAATCAATCTATTGAAAATCATCTTAGTACGTATAGTTACCGATTAAAGAACATGAACTACTTTTTAAAGAAGTGTAATGATAAAACTCTTTTTTTAATCGATGAATTTGGTACAGGTTCTGATCCTGAACTGGGTGGCGCTTTGGCTGAAATTTTTCTTGAGGAATTTTACCACCGCGAAGCATTTGGTATTATAACCACGCATTATACTAACTTAAAAATACTGGCTAACGAGTTACCTTACGCCACAAATGCTAACATGCTTTTTGATGAGAAGTCGCTGGAGCCTATGTACAAGCTTATATTAGGCCAGGCAGGTAGTTCATTTACGTTTGAAGTTGCACAAAAGAATGGAATACCATACGGTCTTATTAATCGTGCAAAGAAAAAAATAGAAGGAAGCAAAGTGCGCTTTGATAAAACCATTGCAACACTGCAAAAAGAACGTTCTAAGCTTGAAAAAACGTCGCAGACGCTGAAAGAAGAAGAAACACGCGCACGTGAGGAAGGACGTAAAATGGAAGGTATAAATACACGCATACAGCAAAAACTGGAGAGTTACCAGGAGTTGTATGATGCAAACCAACGCCTTATTTATTTGGGACAAAAGCTCGACGACATGAGCGTGAAGTATTTTAACAATAAGAGTAAAAAAGACCTGATAGGCGAATTACTTAAAGTTGTAGAGATTGAAAACTCTAAACGTAAAGTTGTTACACCTAAGGAAAAGAAGGTTATAGAAGTAATACAGAAACAGGTTATTGCAGAGGTTGAAGTTAAAGTAGAGGAAATAAGACAGGAAAAAAAAGAGAAAAAGCTTAAGGAAAAGCCTGCTGACAAACCAAAGGCAATATTAAAAATTGGCGACCGCGTTCGTATGGTTGATGGAAAGGCAGTTGGTACCCTCGATGCTATTGAAAAAAAGAAAGCAACTGTAAATTATGGAATGTTTACCAGTAAGGTTGATCTGGAATCGCTTGAACTTGTTGAGGCTATAAAGAAATAAAAGCCCGGTACTTTATGCATTGAATTAGACTTTACATTAAACCCTGTTGAAATGGAATTTAAAGGAGATAAAAAAATAATACTTTTTGATGGTGTTTGCAACCTTTGCGACGCTACAGTCCAGTTTTTGATTAAAAGGGACAAAAAGGATATTTTTAGGTTTGTAGCTATCCAGTCTGGTACCGGACAGGATATTATAAAACATTTAGGTATTGACACCTCTAAGACCGATTCTATAATTTTATACGAGCCTGGTAAGGCATATTATTATAAAGCAGAAGCAGCATTAAAAATAGGGAAAGAACTGGGAGGTATCTATTCCCTATTATCTGTTTTTACTTTGCTGCCTAAGGGTTTATCTAATATAGTTTATGACTTTGTTGCGCGTAATCGCTATAAGTGGTACGGCAAAAAGGATTCATGCATGATACCAACACCAGCAATGAAAGCTAAATTTCTATAATATATCAGAAGTAAATTTATTCCATAGCTTACATGTCGATGGTTACTAACTGAAAGTTATCGGCAGCATCTATCACAATTTTAGGTGATGGCGTTACAAGCCACCTTGCTAATTTTTTAAATATTGCCTTTTCATTCAAAAATTCTGTAGCATGAAAATGCATGTGCACTAATACAAAAGTCGTAAACTTTTTAATGCTTTGTAAATAGCTTCTAAGTTCTTCAGAAATTCCGGTGTCCTGCCTTTTACATATTATATTTGCCTTTCCTTTGTTAACTGCATCTGCAGCCATCTTCCAAAAGGTATCCGGACTATCTTTACCCTTTTCAAATTTTAGTTCTTCGCCGCCTGGCAGCTCTAAAACTACGAAATAATGTTCCATGGCGTTATTTGTTATATACATAAATATACAACCATAAAACCTACTTTAAATGCAGATTATCAAACAATTAACCTCGTTATAAAAATTTACTAAACACCTGTAGTTCGTCGATGTTATAAGTTATTTGGTCGGATTTTAAAGAAGTTTTAAGTGCGTTGCACCCTCAAAGCTTTTCGTTACGCTTCTATTGTAACCAGCTGAAAATTATGTGCAGCATCAATTACACTTTCATTATTTAAGTTAATTAAAAAATCTTTAAACTTTTTATTAATCTCACTTTGGCAAACGATGCCGTTAGGACATAAGGGTAAGTTTACTAAAACAAATGTTGTAAACTTTTTTAATGTAGTTATATATTTTCTAAATTCTTCGCACACCCCTGTATCTTCCCTACTGCTTATGATAAGTGCATTGCCCATTGCCATCGTCTGTGATGCTGTTTCCCAAAAACGATGGGGGCTGTTTCTGCCATTTACAAATTTAAGTTCTTCGCCGCCCGGCAGCTCAAGTACTACAAAGTAATGTTTCATCATTTCTACAATTTATCAATCTATTGAACAAATATATACATTACCAAATTTATTAACACATGTTTAACACGGCTTTTAATCGATTAAAAGCGCGCTTTGTCGACAATACCTTATAGTGGCGCCTAACTCGTACTGTTTTCCAGCTAATTAGAGAATTTCGATTGTTTTAGCGTTCGATCTGAAATTGTCTAATTCTTTTATTAGTTATATTTCGCTTCAATTAGAAGCTTAAACATCATAAAAAAACCGGCATTAAATGCCGGTTTTAGTTCGTTCACGAATATTTTAATGACCTCCGCCACTAACTTTGTCAAAACTAATGCCTTGGCGGGTAAGAATGCCCTTTACGGTAAACGCATAAAACGCAAGGTATGCAAAACATACAACGCCTACAATATAACTGCTTTGTATACCTATTATTCCTGCAACATATCCTTGCACAAGGCTAATAACCCCTCCACCCATAATCATCATGATAAGGAAAGTACTGCCTTGGGTAGTTTGTTTTCCTAAGCCGCTTACAGCAAGTGTAAAGATACAAGGCCATAGTGTACTGCAAAACAAACCAACGCTCATAAAAGCATATACGCTTACAGTACCTTGGGTAACCATACCAATTATTAGTGCTGCAATACCTAATAATGAAAACAACCCAAGCATGGTAGCCGGATTACCTTTACTGGCATAATCTGCAATAATAAGTACCACAATTACTGCAGCATAATATTTAAATGGAGCCAAATCGTGGCCCATGATGTAACTCGCGCCTAAAAATACACCAAAGGCAAGGTAAGGAGCGATTACTTTAAAAATTGCCTGTTTGGTTTTGTCATCTGTAAATGCGCCAACAGCACCGCCCCAACGGCCTATCATAAGGCTCGCCCAATACAACGATACATACGGACCTACGGAGCTTTCCAGAAAACCAAGCTTACTTACAAGGTATGATGGCAGGTTACTGGCGGTAGAAACCTCTACACCCACATATAAAAAGATGGCAAGCATACCCATTACAAGTTGTGGGTATTGAAGTGCAGATTTTTTAGACACAACAACATCGCTAACAACCTCTTCTTCGAGATCAGGGTGGTTAGGGAGCGACGAAAATTTTAAAAACACGGCTACTAAAAGAAACATTACCCCTAATATAAGGTATGGAGCTTTAACGGTGTTAATATCTACTACAGTTGCCGGAGCCGATGCCGAACCAAAAATTGCAAAACTTACCAATAGCGGACCTATGGTAGTACCAAGGTTATTGATACCCCCTGCAAGCGTAAGGCGTTGTGAGCCCGTACGTATAGGACCAAGCGCAATAGCAAGAGGATTAGCCACTGTTTGTTGCAGCGAGAAGCCAAGAGCTACAGTAAATAGACCTGTAAGCATTAGTGGGAAAGAATGCATTTCTGCCGCCGGATAAAAGAAAAGGGTTCCAACTGCCGATATGGCAAGCCCCAGGGCAAGCGAATTCTTATATCCAAGGCGCTCTACAATGTCTTGTTTTGTAAGCGCCGATATGCCTATGTAAATGACTGATCCTACAGTATAAGCAATATAAAATGCAAAAGAAACCAACTGGCTCTGCCAGTCTTCGAGATTAAAAGCGGTCTTAAAAACGGGAATCAGGATATCATTGCTCGCAGCAATAAATCCCCAAAAAAAGAAAACGGTTACCAGCGGGATAAACTGGGCCCATTTAGTTTGCGTGTTAGCTGAACTCATAGGTTTGGGTTTGGGTTAAAGGGTTAAATTAGGGTTTGGGTTATATTTGGGTTCGGGTCGGGTACAATAATTCAATATTTATAAGTAAGTCTTTTTTAATAGAACGGCAAATATGCTAAAAAAAAAGTATACAACGAGGTTTTAAGCATCGCAAATTCTAACTTTGTCCACACAAGCTAAGTATTACCGTTAGGCCTATTTATAATTGACTTATATAGTGTTACTGAAGAAGTTGAAAATCGGCAGACAACGTAGCATCAGAGTTTGTACCTACAAACAATTGAAAATTTCCGGGCTCTGCAGTATATTTCATGTCGATATTATAAAATTTGAGGTCTTCGTGCGTAATCTCAAAAGTAACAGTACGCCTCTCCCCTTTTTTGAGCATTAGTTTCTTAAAGCCTTTCAGCTCTCTTACCGGTCTGGTTACAGAGCCTGCCACATCATTAATATACATCTGAACTACTTCTTCTCCATCGTAATTACCGGTATTTGTAACATCAACACTAATGGTAATTTTACCGGAAGCATTTATTGTTTTAGATGATAGGTTCAAGTTAGAATAGCCGAAAGTAGTATAGCTTAATCCGTAACCAAAAGCAAATAGGGGGCTGTTTTCCGAATCTATGTAACGTGATTTATATTTTTGTTCAGCATCTGTAGTGCCGTAATATGGCCTCCCAGTACTTTTATGATTGTAATACACAGGTATTTGCCCCACATTTCTCGGAAAAGTCATTGGTAATTTACCACCCGGGTTGTTAATTCCGTAAAGCGTTTGGGCAATTGCGTCGCCACCCATTGTTCCGGGGTACCATGCCTCAAGTATGGCATCCATATTATCATTTTCCCATGTTAAAGTTAATGGCCTTCCATTCATTAAAACAAGTACAACTGGTTTGCCAAGTTTTTTCAATTCTGCTAAAAACTCTTTTTGTATTCCGGGTAAATCTATTTTTGTGCGCGAAGCTGCTTCGCCCGTCATATTTTCAAGCTCTCCCATTACAGCCACAATAACATCTGCTTTACCTGCGCTGGCAAGCGCCGCCTGCATCATATCTTTTTTTGAGCCTAAAACTTCTACCCCTTTATCAAACGTAATTTTACTTTTATCTTTAATTAAATTACTAATGCCCTCCTGCACGCTAACGGCATAGCCATTGCGGTCGCCAAGGGCAGCCCACGAGCCAATAATATTAAACTCATCACTAACAAGCGGCCCCACAAAGGCTACCTTTTGCTCCTTGCGAAGTGGCAGTACGTTATTGCTGTTTTTAAGTAGCACCATAGATTTATTAGCGCTGTTTAGAGCTGCATCTAGGTATTCTTTTTTATATATGGTTGCGCTTTCACGTTTAGTATCGTTATAACGGTATGGATCTTCAAAGAGGCCAAGGTCATATTTAGCTTCGAGAATCCTTCGGCAGGCATCATTTATCTGGTCCTGAGTAACCTTACCCTCTGCTAAAGATTTTTTAAGATGCTTAAGAAACACACCACCCACCATATCCATATCTACCCCTGCTGTAAGAGCCAGTTCTCCGGCCTGTTTCTCATCTTCTGCAAAACCATGCGCTACCATTTCATTAATACCTGTATAATCGGTAACTACAAAACCTTTAAATGCCCACTCATTTTTTAGTAATCCGTTTACCAGATACTTGTTCCCGGTAGAAGGTACCCCGCCAATTTCGTTAAACGATGTCATAAATGTGGTAACCCCTGCATCTACCGTAGCCTTAAATGGTGGTAAATATGTTTCGCGTAACACGCGCTCACTCATATCGACAGTATTATAATCCCGGCCGGCTTCTGCAGCACCATAAGCAGCAAAGTGTTTTGTGCAGGCAAGAATGGTATAGGTGTCGCTTAAATTAGTTCCCTGAAAACCTTTTACCCTGGCGTAAGCCATTTTAGAGCCTAAATAAGTATCCTCACCTGCGCCTTCAGAAACGCGCCCCCAGCGAGGGTCTCGGGTAATGTCTACCATTGGTGCAAATGTCCAGTGTACGCCAGATGCAGCGGCCTCTGCCGCAGCAATTTGAGCTGATAGCTTTGCACCCTCAAGATCCCATGATGCTGTTTCTCCTAAATTTATAGGAAATATAGTTTTATAACCATGAATAACATCATAACCAAAAAGTAGCGGGATTTTAAGCCTGGAATTGTCAAGGTTTATTTTTTGTAATTGCCTTGTATATGCCACCCCTGTAGCGTTAAGAACGGAGCCTACATTACCCTTTTTTATCTCGTCGATAAAATTATTGCCACCCTTTGGCCCGGTAACGGTACCATCTGCTGTAAACTGAACGAGCTGGGCGATTTTCTCATCGACCGTCATCTGGCCCATTAGGTTGGAAACAAATTCGTTGCGGGGTTTAATTTTTTTGTTTGGCTTAGCCTTTTGTGCCTGAAGAGATAATGTGCAGGCTAAGAGACATGCTAATGATGTAGTGAATTTCATTTTGGATGGATTTGGAAAGTTATAGCGTCAAAGTTAAAAAAATTCTTACTCATTAGTGTAAAAAAAAATGCCCCTATAAGTGGGGCACATTTTCCTGAACATAATCGTTTAGATATTTAAATTTTGGTGTGAGCCTGCCTTTTTCGGCAATCTTAGCCCGCAAAAGGATTTCGTTTTTGTCATTGTCATAAAAAGCAGGGATTACATGTTTTAAAAACATTTCGCCAAAACCTTCACTGGCATCTTTAGGAAGCTCGCAAGGAAGGTTATCTACTGCCATAACCACCACAGCAGATGGATGGTGCATGTCTACCTCTGTATTTGTAGATGGATTGTAGCCATAAAATGGCTCAGCAATAGTAGATGCCCTTACTGTAGACGCCACAGGGCCTTCTACATCGCAGGATATATCTGCCACAACTTTAATTTTGCTCTTTGTATCGCGCAGCATTTCCCGGGTTAATATATGTGGGGCGTCATTGCTATAAAAATGCCCAGCTATAAAAATATCTGCCACATGCGAAAACCTCGCAAAATTAGATATGTATTCTCCCGGATTATCAAAAAAATCTTGGTTAGAATCAGCTTTATGCCCATCTTTACGAATGTTGTAATCCAGCACATCTGCCTGTACATAAACCGGGCTGGTATATGTCTTGGTAAGAAAATTTTCTATAGATACTTCTTTCACCTTCATGCCATCTAACACCTCTTTTGCACCCATACCTACTTTACCTTTACCTGTAAGCACTATTTTTACAGGAGGCATGGTAGCGCGCCTAAGCCTTGCAATCATAGCATCCTTATCTTCAAGAGTTTCAGCTTTTGGCAAATTAAAAAGTTCAAATTTCTGTCCAAAACCCCTAAATCCGTTATAGGTACCTACAATGCCAGCATAACGCCCAAAGCCTATCAGCCGGCGATTAGCCGCATCTGTAATAGTCTCATGATCATAAAGGGTAATATCATTATCTATTACCGCTTGCAGCATTTTTTTATTATGGGGCTGCTTTTTTATGGTATGAGAGAAAAAGAAATAATCTTTACCGGGTAATAAAGAACTTATAGGCACTTCTTTTACACCTATCAACACATCGCAATCGGTCATGTCTGTACTTACCTCAAAACCTGCAGCGCGATATTCATCATCTTTAAAAATACGTATATCTGACGATTCGACCTTTATATCGGCCTGAGGAAATTGCTGTTTAAATGCCAATAGCATTGTAGGAGAAAACACTACCCTTTTATCAGGCGGTGATTTTCTTTCTTTAATTATCCCGAATTTCATAGCGATACCGATTTTTGTAATTTGGACTTATTTTTGTTACTTTAATAACAACGAAATCGATGTACTGTTAATTTATCACCATACACCGGATATTCGCACCCAAATATAACATAAATACATTTCTTTTTTAAGTTAGTAGTTAAAAAAATATTGTTATATTTGCAACACTATTTGGCATTGCTTTTGCAAGAAAAAATATAATTGGGGTCGACTGGTTTTGACAGCAGGCCGAACTAAATGGTAAGCACGTCGAGAACTGAGACAATTCTCGTTAATAAATGGTCTTACAACTTTAAACGGCGAAAATAACTACGCTCTAGCTGCATAATCTAAATTAAAGTAAGATTAGCCTCGTTCCTGTAAGACAGGAAAGCGAGATTCTCCTAAAAAGCCTTGGTTTGTGGCGTTTTGCTAAGGGGAACCGTAAAATAAACCTGGGGGTTGCTTCGCTTCGCGGCGGCCCTAAGAAAACAGAAGCTAAGTAGTATGTGGCGGTTTCCGGCCTATCACACTATCGAAAATCTAAGCGGAAAATAAGCGTGTAGAAAGCTCTTTGCTTCCCTGTTTGGACCCGGGTTCGATTCCCGGCGATTCCACTTGACCGGAAAGGCTGTCAAATTTGACTCCTTTCCGGTTTTTTATTCCGTATAAATCCTTGTTTATCAAATAGATAAGTTCAGCTGCTTTATTGACCCTGAGAGTTCGATAATCCTTTCCGTCAAAAATGAATTTTCCATGAAATATCGAACTCACTATCTCCCTTTTTTTAGTAACCTGGGCATTCTGATAGTGTGTATCAAGTTTTGAAAGCGTACTTATTGCTTTTTCCATTAGCTTTTCAATTTGGGCCTGCGAGTGCTTTTTATTGTTCGTAACCGCTAATTTGGACTCAAGCCGCTTCATTTTCTCTTCTGTTTCTATTTTAATCAGTTTGTAGTCTGCTGTATCAATTACGTCTGCAAGTAGCAGATTTCTTGCTTTTGACAGCTTTTCTCCCAAGCGGTTCATCTCTTCCGTTATTGCCTTTCGCTCATCATGTTCCGGCTTGGTGTAATCGGAAAAGAGTTTTCCAACAATAATTTTATATACTTCTTTAATAGCCGGATGTGGGATAAATTTCCTGAGCTCCTTTTCAAATAGCTCATTAGCATGATCAGCACGATGGCGGAACTTACATCCCGGCTGGCAATGATAGTAATTATAAAACTGCGTTTTTCCCTTTGAAGTGCTGCCCGTCAGCATACCACCACAATTAGGGCATTGCAGGAAGCCTCGTAATGGAAAGTTTTCATCAATATCATAATTTGCTTTTGATTTTACCCTCCTTTTCTTACCGTCGAGGACATCCTGGACCTCATAAAAAAGGTATTCGGATACAATAGGTTCATGTTGCGCCTTTACATAATAAGCCGCTTCCTCTTTAAACTCGGGAATATAAATTTGCCCGCAATAAACCGGGTTTCTCACCATGGACCAGAATTTCGAACTGCCGCATTTTAGTCCCATACGGTTAGCCTCTTTACGTACCTGGTCGGCGGCTTTTGTACCTTTTGCTAACTCTTCAAATACCCACTGTATATGGCTAGCTTCAGGTTCCTGTATGGCTATGTATTTTTTACCGTCTTCCGTTGTCTTGTTTTTGTAACCTATAGGTGCTATACCTAATGCCCTTCCTTCTTTTTTTGCGCGGCGCATGCCATGGAAAACATTGAGTGCCCTACGGTCATTTTCCACTTCAGGTGTTGCCAGGTACAATGCCAGCATGATCTTATTTTCGGGAATTTCAAAATCCAAAGGCTGCTCAATCGCCTGTGGTTCAACGCCGTATTTTCGAAGGTAGTTAATCATTTGATATGCGTCGCCTGCATTACGGCTAAAACGGTCCCACTTGGTAAAGAGTACCAATTCCGATTTATTTTTAGGCTGCTTTATTAGGTTAAGGTACTGCACCCACTCCGGCCTGACAAACGACTTTGCAGAATGGTCTTCAAGGATAACATGGTTGATTTCAATATCATTATTATCGCAATAACGGCGCAACACCTCTTCCTGGTTACGTTGGGAATACCCTTTATCTGCCTGCTCATCTGTACTAACCCTGATGTATAAGTCTGCTACCTTCATAATCAAAAATTTAAATATCAAATTTACGAAATTCTTGTGGTAACTCTAAATAATATGCTACGGCATCGTTGGCCATTTTATATAAAAAATCCAAAACTGTCTTAATCTCATCATCGCTCAGTTCCAATCCTCCTTTCCTAAGTATTTTTCTGGCCTGGTCTATTGAGATAAATCCTGCTTCCGCTCGCATCCTCCTTCTCATAGCTTGTAATTTTTAGATAAAAAAAGCCCTTAAAAAGGGCTTTAAAAAATAGGTTCGCTATCCTTGAAATAGATAAGACTGGCCTGATTCTTTTTATAGGACGGCCTGTATAATATATAACCATATTCATCCAGTTCGCTAACACACTTACAGTATGTCGATGGTTTTGATATTTTGGCTACGCCCATCATATCACGGCTGTATACCTTGATAGGGTTATTACATCCATTAGTTATACGATATTGCAGCAAAGCACTAAAAACGGCTATGTGTGTAGAGCGTATCCTGTGGTCATCTGCAATAGCCGCAAAAAAAACTGACAGCAGCTGTATCGCATCCATTATGACATCCCTTGAGACTGGCGTTTTCTGCTGTTTTTAGCAGTAGTACTGCTTTCATCACCGCCTCCGTCGGCCACAGACTCTTTATGTCCCTTTTTCTGATCTTTCTCCTGGCCTTCCTGTTGTTTATTCTCTTGCGACTTTCTGTTGTCCTGTCGCTGCATAGTGCTGTCGTATAAGTTAACCGTCTTAAACTGCGGGCTGGCTTCTATAAATTGCTTTATTTCCTGTCCATCCTTAACAAATGTGGCCGATTGCAGGTTGCCTTTTTTTAGGGAGTCCATCAGGTTTTCCTTGTAATCATCGCGTGCCAGTTCTTTAATAGGGTGTTTCGCAAGTGCCTCCTCCAGTTTGAAACCGTAATTCTCATGGTAATGGTTCAGTTTGAAGTTCCCTTTGTCGTCGGTATTTTTAAAGTCGAATTGCAACCAGGCGTTGTAATTTTCACCCTTCTGATTGATAAGGTCTTTATTTACGGCGCGGCCCTCCATCAGGTTATAGCCTTCTTTAAGGGTAATGGTATTTCCGAAATTTACATAGAAGGTCTGCTCCGGCGAAGGCTCCTTCCCCTCTTTTTGTACCTGCAGGTTGTACGAATTGAAAAAGTACATATCAGTCTGGTTTGACTTTTTGAATTGCAGGGCCGCATTTACTTTGTCGGTACCGTAGCTTGTTTCGTGGTTGAGGGTAAAAGCGGGTTGGCCCTGTTCAATATTTTTCTTCAGTGCCTCACCCATCTGCTCACCGAAACCTGTAAACTTTATTTGTTTTTCCAGGTGTTCAAAATTCTTCTCGTTCATAGCTTTTGTATTTAAAGTGTCTTTCTTCCAATCAGTTTGATAAAAATCACGTACTACCTCCTTAAGGTCTATAATACCTCCCCGGGCATGTTCGACCAGGGGTTTATGGATTGCGGCTTCCATTGCAACGCGTAGCGGCGCAATTGCTTGATAATGCATGATGTCTACATCAGTAGATGATTCATAGCAGTGTTCAGCGGCATCATAGGTGGTCTGGAAACATTCCAGTTCGTCGCAGCTATTTATTGTCGGTCCGTCCGCGAAATAGGTTACATAAGTAAACCCTCTCCCTTCAAGTTCGTTTAGCTCATTAATTATCCTTTGGTAATCTGAAACATTTATTTCCATGGGCCTTCTTATTTATGGAGCGGCAGGGCATTAAAAATATCACGGTGCTTTAATTGTAACTGCAAGTGCCTGCCTCCATTTTTTTCCATAAGCTGGATACAAAATATTTTCTTATCGGGAATTGTAAACTTTGGCAGGGCAATGACGAACACCTGCCCTGAATCGTGGGGTATGCTCTCAATGGCATTGTGTATATAAATAGGATTGACATCCACCTCCTGGCTCGAGGTCCGTTTTGCCTTTTTTTGATCTTTGACAAAAAAGCGCAGGGTTTCGATCCCATAATTTATCTCCGAAGTATTTGTGAATGTAAGCCGCAAATACATTACATCATTTTGGACATAGATACCATCTGTAACCATAGCCATGCCATACGCATTAGCTTTTCGCCCACGACGGCCGTTTAAACTTCCCGCGGCGAGGCGCGCACTATTTACTATTTCCGCCTTGTTTACGCCCCCGGGCAGGGAAGCATAAGCACTGCCTGGTGCCATATTCACGGTTATCGATGACTTTTCCGGATATTCATTATAGTGGAGGATAAAAGTGTAAAGTGCTCCATCAGTAGTGACCACACTAAGGTTTGTGGGTTCAAAACAGGCCTGTGCCGCTTTTAACTGTAAAATATTCCCAGTGCCCTTTGCCTTTTGAACCAGTACGTCGCGGCTGCCACGGTCAGCGCTTACAACATCAAACGGAAACAAAATATTGGTCGTTAAGGAGTGTGAAAGTTCCAGTGAATCAGGCACGATCGCCTGTAGTATATTGCCTGAAACAGAAGCCGTACCCTGCGCATGGGCATAGGTATAGCAAAGGGTTAAGGCTAAAAGCACAAGGGATTTAAAATTTTTCATAGCTGTGGTTTTAATTATTTTTACTTGGTTTATCGTCTTTCAGTAAAACTTTATAACCGGCTTTTACAACAACCTTTATGAGTTTAACCTTCTTACTGAAAAGGCTTTTTGCGGCTTCGATACCTGCACCCGCTGCTTGGGAAGTCCATGAATCATCTAATGTCGTTACACCAAGGGTTTGAATGGACTGGTCGGCAGATGCCTTTCCAACATCCCGGGATATAGCACCTGGGATATAAAGGCCTTCCATGCCGTCAAGGTCAAATGCCGATAAGGCAATGGGAAACAGGCTCTCTTCAAGGCGTATGGATTCGATTGCGATGGACAGGCGCTCCCCTTTTAATGAGGCAATACCAAAGAGGAATGTGCCTGCAGGAACCGTTACAGTAGCTAATTGAAATGGGTTTACCACCCTTAGCTTAACAACAGAACCATTAATTATTGTCTGTGTTTCGTGTACGACCGCTTCAATGGCATTGTGGCTATCCCTGGCACTGCCTATACCTTCATCAAGGCCGTAAAAACCATTGTGCGTTGATACGGGGGTCAAAAATGAACGTGGCTCATTGGGGGCTTCTAATACAGTTATTGGCACCGGCTTAGCGGCCCTGTTTGTTTTCAATGCTGATTCCTTACGCTGTGAGGCGGCAGCTTTTAATTTTTCATCAACACGCCCCGGATGCTGGATATCAAGGATTTTTTCCAGCATCCCGTTAATCTGCTCCATTTCGGGGTCAGCGACAGGGGTTTGGGACATCGCCTCCATCATACCCTCCAACTTTTGGATGTCAGGGTGGACAACTTCAGTATTTGCTGTTGGGCTACCATTACCTGTGTTCTGCCGTAGCATTTTTCCCGGGCTGTGGCTTACAACCTGCTCTAATGATTTTAATTTTTTCAGCAATTGTTGCTCTGTAGTATTTTCTTCTGCGCCGCCGAGGCCCCGTAACCCGCCCTCTTTCGGCATGACGGATGTAAAGGGCGCTACGCCTTCATTTTCACGGGTTGCAGGGTCTTTCGCAATGAACTGGCCCTTTTTAACCGAATCCGCAGCGGCGCGGTCGTAGTAGGTCATTTTATCCAGGGAGGCGTCATTCTCCAAATTAGGAATGGGAAGGTTGATATTAATTCCTCTAGGCGGGGCAGCCAGAGCTTTGTCAGGGACACCCCCTCCCCCCAACGCCCAGAAGAGAAGTGTCATGAAGGGCAGGGTTAACAAGGGCAACACCAGCATCAGTTTCTTTTTCGCTGTGGGCATTTTTGGTTTAATTATTTTTTCCATAGGTACTAAGTTTAGTTTGATAATACGATTGCAATACGCTAAGGCTATCCAGTAATCCGGGACTTGCTGTCATAAGGGCGCGGTAGGTTGCGCTACCGGACGGATCGTTTTTAAGGCTGTCCAGGTATTTTATTAACCTTCGGGTTTCTTCATATCCATGTCCGGATTCCAGCCCGGCGCTGTAGCGGGTTCCAGTTGCTATCATTGTGGTTTTGATGTGTCCCGGTGGATGGGTTTTCAGGGCCTTACCATTTAGGCCTTTTACGATCATACAGATGCATAAAATGCTACAGGCTGTGGTTGCCAACAGGAACCAGGCTTTTCGCCCGTTTGGAGAGAGATTTCCATCCACTTTCTCCAACGCAGCTGTAATTATGGCTGTAGCCTGGAGAAACACGGGCGCTAAGAAATTATGCAGTGGTTTGTGGTTATTTTTTTCCATAGCTTATCTCCTTTCCTGTTCTAAGTCACGGTTCTCTAGGGTTTCCCAGCGCTCGATCAGAAAACCATGGGGATTATTGTCACTTCGTGAAACATTCCTTAAATACCCTGCAGTGATTAAGCTTCGTTTTAACGTGCTGGTGGGCCGGATGATATTCTGGACGGCATAACAACGGAAGCTGTGCGGGTACTTATCAAGATTGACCTGTACACTGTCTATGGTAATGGACTGGCTGATATTACCCGAAATAATGCCGCTATAATACCCCTTCTCAGTCAGGTCATCGTACTGCTGCTTGGCACTTTTGTCCGCCATGTACAGGGATTTGGTAATATTGCTGCGGATCACTTTTTCATCAGGGTCAAGGGTAAAAAAGAGTTGGTGGAACGTCCTTATATGGTCGCGCGCTTCGACAGGAATATTGTCCTTCCGTCCCGATGCATAGGCTTCCAATGCCTTTCCGTTGGCAAGGATATACACCTTTTGCTGCATAGCTGCCACAAGGCTGAAGCTCTTGTAGAGTGCGAAAGCACAGGTAAGCAGCGACCCTATGATGACCGTGAGTGTAAATAACCGGATGTGGCGGAAAGCGGTATCGATATTTTTAAGTTTTGTAAACATAATAAGGTATTTTAATTGCCTTTTAAACGGTCTTTCTGATAATCGTCATTGGTTGCGGACAAGGTACCGGTCATTGTTTTATACACCACTTTCCCCCCATCTGCGACGGCACCCGCGCCCGCCTGTCCGGCGGCACTCGAAGCGGCGGCACTGGAATGGTAGGAAACCCCTACGATGCTGGTCATCTTTTGTGTCAGCGCGCCTCCGCCACCGGCATGGACAATATAGTTCGCCACGGAAGGGACGGTAAAATAACCTACGATACCGATGATCATAAAGACGAGGTAGGCCATATCGGTACGGCTGAAAAACGTGTCCCCCTGTTCGCTGACTTGCGAGATATCCAGCTCCAACATTTTCTCCTGTACCTTACCGATAATGCTCCCAAAAATGTTCGCAACAGGCAGCCACAGGAATATGTTGATGTAGCGTGCCAGCCAGACATTCAGGGTATGGTGAAAGCCGTCGAAGACGGCCAGCCCAAATACCAGGGGGCCTAATATGGAAAGTACCACGAGCTGAAAGGTACGCAAGGTGTTGATGCATAAGGCAGCGGCTTCAAAAAGCACATTCAGCACCTCGCTCATCCATTCCTTGACGGAATTCCTGAAATTATAAGAAGCTTTTGCCATCGCAAATTTGATGTCGTTCCCGATCCCTTCCATGAATCCTTCTCCATCAGGGTCGGCATCATCATGCGTATACTTGTACCAGCGGTCACGGTCGCCATCACCCGAAGCGCCTACGTACATCTGCCAGGCATCTGTAGATCGGATTGCCTCCTCCTTCTTTTCCAGTAAAATTTCTATGGCGGCGTTAGAGTCTTCCACCATATCACCCGTCGCCGTCACTACGGGCTGCATCACCCCATTGATAAGGCCGATGACAGAGGGGAAGATCATAATGCAGAACCCGATTACAAAGGGGCGGAACAGCGGGTAAAAATCGATAGGCTCGGCATTAGCCAGATGGCGCCATACGCGTGAAGCGATGTACCACAAGGCTGCAAAGCCGGCCAATCCCTGCCCTACACTAACCATATTACTGCACAGGGGCATCATCTCATCATACAGCTGGTCAAGCAGGGCATGGAAGCTGTGAAGGTCATTCCCTAATCCCTGGCTATAGCCGAAAGACGGCATAAGCGACACGCAAAGAGGCAAGCATATTTTGCTTAGGTCTGTCTTTTTCATTATCATACGGTTTTAAGGGTTAGTAGCATTTAGGGCTCTCATACGGTCCACGTCGCCCTGGTCTTTTCCCCTTTGCAGTGCCAGGATCGAAGTCGTGTTATTGAACTCCCTTAAGAACAACAGTTTATCCTCAAGGTCTGCATAGATCGCATCAATGGCGGCAAGGCGCTCAGCATCGGACATACGTACTTCCCCGGATGTCATAATGGTAAGGAGCTCATCCAGGTTGCGCAATGACGCATCCAGCAGCCGCCCATAAACACCTTCGAAATACCCAAGTTCACTGCCCGTAAACTGGCCACTCCCCTGCCAGCGTTCCAGGGCGCGCCTCGACTCGTTAACCAGTGCTACCTGGGCCTGGGCGATATCCGCAACACGACGGTAATTGCGTACGGTTGGGCTTACCTGCAATAAGGCATCCAGGAAGGTTTGGTGAAGGTTGAAATTACCTTCGGAGAGGTCCTTGATGGTGCCATAACCTTTGCTGAGTATCTGGTAACCTGCCTTCATATCCTTTAATATTTGGCGGAACTGGGTAAGTTTTTCGATATTGAGCGCGAGTTGTTGCAGCTCTTGCGCCTGGCTATACAAAGGAGGTAGCCCTATCGAAAAAATTAATAGGAACGTTGTTATAACTATTTTCATGATATCCATTTTTTTAAAGTCCTTGTGCCCCACGTTTCCAGTCAATGTCTTTGTGATCGCGTTCCCTGGCATGCACCAGGGCAGAAATTTCAGCAGTAAAACTCTTGCAGAACGTGTAGTTGTCCAACATGGCATTGTAAAGCAGGCCGATCCGGGTTAGACGTTCCTCGTCCGACATCTCCAGGCTTCCGTTGGATATAAGCGCATCAAGCTCTTGCAGGCGTGCCAGGCAATCTTCTTCCAGTTTTTCGAACACCCTGATGATATAGTCCTGCTCATCGTCAGTAAGCAGCAGTGAGGTACCGATATGCGTTATAAAATCTGCTTTCAGATCCATTATCCGTAATTCCAGTGCTATAGTTTCAGCTACCCGGACATAATCACGGACAGCAGGATTTACGATTCCAAGCGATGTAAAATAGTCGCTGTGAAGGTTAAACTCGCCTTCTTTCACCTCGCCGATTACCTTCAATCCTTTCCGCGCTATATCGTAGCCTTTCTTAGCATAGTCGATATATACTTTTAAGGCCGCTATTTGCTGCAACAGTACTTTCCGCTGTCCGGATTGGGCATATAGCTGTATACCCAATAAAAGCAGTACAACCGATAAGATTATCTTTTTCATTACATTATGGATTATGGTAAGCCGTAGAATATTTTAACTGCCTGGACATCCTGTGCCGTTTTCGCCCTTTGGAGGCTGAGCATCATGTTTTGCGTATTGAAGCGCTTTAGGTCATCATATGTAAGATCAATATTGTCGGCGGCACTATTGATCAGCTCCAGCCGCTCGGCGTCGGTCATGTCGGTGGTAAAGGATTCCAGTACTGTGAAAATCTGCTCAAGGTTTTCAAGGCTTTCAGCAAGGATGCCCTGGTACACTTTCTGCATGTAGTCCAATTCCCTATCTGTAAAGTTGCCATCCTGCTGCAAAAGGCCCCAGGCCCTTTGGTATTCCGAGACCAGCCTGCCCTGCTTCTGGGTAATATCCCTGATACGTTGGTAGTAGGTAATTACCGATTTTACCTGCGCCAGTTCATCATAATAGTGCTGGTACAGGTCTTTTTGTTTTTGCGTCCAGTCCCCGATCTCTTTAAGCTTTAGCTTCGAGAGCGTATTTTCCATTTCCTTTTGGGCATTTTGCAGCCAGATCGTCTTGTTTTGGAGGCGCTGTATCCGAAGGTCAATGGCTTTTATCGCCCTTACCAACGCCTCCCTGATAAGGCTGAGCAAAGGTAAAGGCGGGGGTGTCGTATACGCCTGAAGTGGTGCCGCCACCAATAAAAGGCAAAGCACCGGAAGTATAAATTTCTTTCCCATCGTGGTATTTTTTTACAATTTTTATGTAGTACTTCGAATTTCCTGCGCCAGCGCCGCAATGCCTTTTTTCATATCCCCATAACGCCGTGCATACTCCTGGACCCGTACTTTTTCACTTTCTTCCGTAGTATAGGCCAGGTATTCCTCTAAGGATACCTCAGTGCGGTAGACTCTGGAAGACATTCCGCCCAGTGATATGAACACTTCTTTGTAGTTCCGTGCCGGGTCATTCGCTTTATTGACAGAGAGCACCAGTGCCTTTTCTTTTTCCGTAAGCCCAAGCAGCTCCTGTATCTGGTCAAACTTGTTTTGGTATTTGCTTTGGTCCAGGAGTATCTTGCAATCGCTGTTGTTGATGATCGCCTGCTTCACAATAGGGGAAGAAATAATATCTTCCACCTCCTGCGTCACCACGATGGCTTCGCCAAAAAATTTGCGCACGGTCTTAAACAAGTACCGTATATATTCTGCCATGCCTTCCTTGGCAATAGCCTTCCAGGCTTCCTCAATAAGTATCATTTTCCGGACGCCCTTCAACTTGCGCATCTTGCTGATGAACACCTCCATGATGATGATGGTCACGACAGGGAAGAGGATGGGATGGTCCTTGATGTTATCCAGTTCAAAAACAATGAAGCGTTTGCCCAGCAAGTCCAGGTTTTCTGTAGCGTTGAGCAGGTAATCAAATTCACCACCCTTATAATACGGCCGCAGCACGTATAAAAAGTTGCTGACATCAAAGTCCTTCTCTTTTACCTTATCCCCTTCCAGTACCGCAACAAACTCCTCCTTTAAAAATTCATAGAAGGTGTTGAAGCAGGGAAAAAAGTCCGGAATCGTATTGGCTTTATTATAAAACAATTGCAATGCATTGGACAGTGCCACATACTCGCTACGCTTAAAGGCTTCATCATCCTTTTTCCAGAGCGCCAAAAGCAGTGTCTTTATACTTTCCTTTTTCTCAGTATCGGGTAAGCCATACCCTTCAATGTAAAAAGGGTTGAACTGTATGGGGTTGTGTTCATCATAGGTAAAATAGTAGCCGTCTACCATAGCACACAGCCCCTTATAGCTATGGCCTACATCTACAAGAACCACATGGGTTCCCTGCTCGTAATAGCTGCGTACCATATGGTTGGTAAAGAAGGATTTTCCGCTGCCCGAGGGACCCAGTATGAATTTGTTACGGTTGGTGCAAATGCCTTTTTTCACCGGCTCATCACTAATATCCACATGCACAGGCCTGCCGGTTAGCCGGTCGCCAAGCCTTAGGCCAATAGGGCTTAGTGACGATTTGTAGCCGGTTTCAAGGTTTAGGAAACAGGCCGCCTGTTCGGCAAAGGTGTCAAAGGTGTCGTTCATAGGGAAGTCTGCAGCATTGCCGGGTATCCCCGCCCAATAGACCTGCGGCGCCCCGACCGTCTCGATCTTTGCCGTGGCATCGGTATGGGCAAGGGCGGATGATACCTTATTGCGAAGGTCCTTCAGGCCACGCTCGCTATCGGTCCATGCCAGCACATTAAAATGCGCTTTCACGGGTAGCCGCTGCTGGGAAATGGCCTCATTAAGGAAGTCGTTGGTCGCATCGCGGGCAAGCGTATTCTCACGGCTGTAGGCCGAGAGCGATTGCAGGCGCAACCTCTTGCGCTCCAACCCCTGCAGGGTCTTTTGGGTATCGCCTATAAAAATATACTGGTTGTAGATATGATTACAGAACAGCAACTGCCCAAGCCCCGAGGCAAACCCAATACTGAACTTGGTACGGTCCGTGGAGTATTTATCATAATTGATCCTTGGCCCGCACATTCCAGGGAGCTCGGCAGCATCGGAGAGGGTATACAACTGGCAGTACTTATCCCCCACCCTGAGCCCGTCGTGGAACGACAGGTCAGCGGAGATGATAGGGGCTTTTTCGCCGGACAGGCTGCAGTAACGCTCAATCAGGCCCGGATGGCTGATGGAACTTACCAGTCCTTCATCATTGATATGGGACAGCCGGGCAAAGCCGCTGTCTTCCAGGACACGTGCAAACTGGCTGACAACATCCTTAAATTCCTGGAGTGCGTTAGGGTTTAGAGCATTTTGTGGTACCACGTTGTTGCGCAGCAGCGAAGAGAAAATAGACGACGAATCCTTCCTGCCCTCAGCCCGCCTGGTCAGCATGATGTAACAACTGTGGTCAAGGTAGGGATGCTCGTTAAAAAAGCGTTCACTGCTACGGCTCAGGAAACTGGTATCGTTGCGGGTAAAGTCAGCCTCATAAGTGCTTTCCAAAAACCAGTCCTGCTTATGTACTACCGTATTGGCAGGCAGCAGCCGGATGGCTTTAAGCCAGGTTTGATGAAAGGCTTCATATTCTTCAGTCGACAACGTAAACAGCTCTGGAAGGTCAATACTGAAAGCCATCGTGATATCGCCTTTTCTGGATACGATACAGCCATGTTCCACATCCAATATGGGGAAGGCTTGCTCAAATTTCTTTTCCATAGGATATTATTTATTTAGCGGTTGCCGAGTTGGATAAAAACAGACCGGTCACGAAGCCTTAACGCCTTGGGCAACTGCTTTCGCGCCAGGGCTTTCATCATCCCGTGTTCGCCGTATTTATGGCTCATCCGGTAGATCTTCATAACCAGTACCGCACCGGCTCCCAGGATTATAGCAACACAAAGCAGCGGTGGAAGACCGATTATGTACAGTAGGGCGAATACCACAAGGAGTGTAAATACCGTCCCTCCCAGGTACCAGATGTACTGTGCCTTGAGCCCTTTAAATTCAATACTGCGGTTAATACCTTTATTGACGGTGTAGACGCTGGCCATATCAGATGCCGAAAAAGGATTGGATGACTGTGGCTACGACAACCAGAAAAATACAGCTGCCAAACCAGGAGGCGGCCACTTTGCTGGTATCAGGGTCGCCTGCATTCCACTTTTGGTAAACTTTGACCGCGCCGATAAGACCAAGCACCGCCCCAACGGCATACATAAGGTCACAGCCGGCGTCAAAATAGCCGCGTACCTGCTGGTTGGCTTCGTTAATGCCTGCAAGGCCATCCTGCGCAAATACGGCTGTAGGGAATACTCCCCAGAGTATCAGAAAAGCGGCAATACTTGCCCTTTCCAATAATGATGTATCAGATTTTTTCATCGTACTGTATGTTTAAAAGATTAAAAAAATGGAGGGAGGACCGCTATCGCACTGCCCACTATCAATGTCACCATCATCCATCACGCCGGGACGGACAGGGGTTACCCTCCACTATAGTTTTTGTATTAGTTCCATAGGGCATCCGCTTCTGTTTCGAGAAAACGGATACCGGCCTGTTCCGCACATTCTGTTGCGATGAATTCATTTACCGACGGCCTGTAAGGGGAATTCTTGAGGCTATGGTAGTCTTTTACGATCTTTTGAAGCGAGCTGAAAAGTTGGTCTTTTTTAAACTCTTGTTCTACGGCCTCCACCGTAGCTTCTTTAACGCGTTCGATCAGCTCGTCAATATCGTCGTAGGTGGGCTCCTGCGAGAGGGAAAAGGAAGTCGGTGGTTCAGTCACCGTTGCCTTTTCAGGCACACCGGCCGCGCTGAAAATATTCCCACCCGGATCATAGTTGCTTTTTTTTCGGCTGGTAAAATATGTGGTGATTTCGTCTTTGAAGGAGGTTGCCCCGAGGTAGAGGTACCAGCCTGCGATGAGTACGGCAGTTATACTCCAGTAAACTGCCCAGGAAATGTGGCTTAGCATACGCATTCATTTTTATCGTTCGACATTAGTTTCAGGGCAAAGGAATGCAATAGGCTAAAAGCAAAAAAGCGCAACTAAATGTTGCGCCCTAAGTTGTGCCCGCATCTATTGCAATAATAAATTTCGCGGAGCGATAATTTGGGACAGGTATCCGGTGGTACAGGTAATGGCGGGGACTGGGTGAACTGGCTCGCGGAAGGATTGGTTTACAGTAATCGTTAAAGCACCAAAATACCTAACATTAGGTATTGCTTTATATACCAGTATATTATAGCTTTAGGGTCAAACAAACCGCCCTTACCATAACTTAACCATTTTCCAAATGAAAAATAGCATTACAGAACATAGAAGCAATCACACTTCAGTATTTGTGTGGTATCCCATTGCTGTTCTTCTACTTATTATGGCCACGGCGTGCACAAATAAAAATGAAGAGCTTACAACAAAAGGGGTATCGCTGGAATTGGCAACGGGCCGTAAGGGGAATATCGATGCTGTTAGCTACGACCTTTCACTGAACCTGCCTAAAGAAATTACGCAGAAAATAGCCGGTATTCAAACACTTAACTTTTCATTGAAAGATAACAGCAGGCCCCTCTACATAGACTTTCATGAGACGAAAGACCACATACAATCAGTTTCAGTAAATGGGGTAAAAGTAACAACCGATTTTGTTGATGAGCATATTGTCATACAGGGTAATTCACTTCAGGTTGGAAGTAATAACGTCAAAGTTGTATTTACGGCAGGGGAAGCACCACTGATACGCAAAGAAGAATACTTTTATACGCTTTTGGTCCCCGAAAAAGCCAGGAAATTCTTCCCCTGCTTTGATCAGCCTGACCTAAAAGCGGTCTTTAAGCTCACTGTAGTTGCGCCTGCGGACTGGGAAGTAATATCTAATGCCCCACTGGCTGACAGCGCCATTACCGAAGGCACAAAAACCATGCACTTTGAAAAATCAGACAAGATAAGCACCTACCTGTTTTCGATTGTTGCTGGAAAATTTTCGGTAGCAAGCCGGACAATTGATGGCCGTAAAATGAATTTTTATTACCGCGAGACCAATAAGGAAAAGATCGAAGAAAGCCTGGATACTATATTCAAGCTGCATGGGGCCTCCATCAATTATATGGAACAATATACCGGGATCAAATATCCCTTTAAAAAATTTGATTTTATAGCACTCCCCGGATTTCCCTACGGAGGTATGGAACATGTGGGCGCTATAGATTACAGTGAATCAGCCCTGTTTCTCGATAAAACGGCAGGGGGACGCGAAAAGGTTAGCCGTGCACAGGTAATAGCGCATGAAACCTCCCACATGTGGTTTGGAAACCTCGTAACAATGAAATCGTTTAATGATGTATGGATGAAGGAGGTCTTTGCAAATTTTCTGGCCGATAAAATTGTTTCATCAATTGTGCCTCAATATGACCCTGGTTTCTCATTTATGATGGAACATCATCCGCTGGCATATTATGTAGACAGGACACCCGGGTCCAATCCTATACGGCAGCATTTGGACAACCTGAACAATGCCGGTTCATTATATGGAAATATCATATACGATAAGGCGCCAATCGTAATGAATCAACTGGAAATCACCGTGGGCAAAGATGTCCTAAAAAAAGGCTTACAGTCGTACCTGGCAAAGTATTCGGGCAGCAATGCCGACTGGCCGGACCTTATCGCTATTTTAAACGCAATGAGCGGGAAAGACATGACGGCGTGGAATGACAACTGGATCAATAAGGCAGGAAGGCCTAATATTGAATATACATTGCAAAAAAAAGGTACTGCTATCGGTGGCCTTAGGGTGCGGCAGGTTGACCCTTCAAATACGGGAAGGCTGTGGAACCAATATTTTACCATTGCGTTGGTTTATTCCGGCCATATTGAACTGATACCCGTAGCCCTTGAGGGTGGTACAGTAGATGTGAAGGAAGCCAGAGGTTTACCAATACCCGATCAAATAATCTTTAATGCCACCGGAGAGGGCTATGGCCTTTTTCCCGCCGATGATTCGATGTTCGGTTTTACAGGCAGGGTTGAAAAAGATGTGGTACGCGCTTCATCATATCTAAACCTATATGAGAATGTCTTGGAAGGCAGAACAATGACGCCGGAGAAATTTATTGCGTTCTATGGAAAAAAGTTCGGCACGGAACAAAATGACATACTGCTAAGCAGGATGGGCCGGCAATTCAAAAATATCTACTGGCAATTTCTAACCCCGGAGCAACGTGAGGCGATCGGCCTTAAGGCTGAATCCGATATCCAGGCTGCGATTGCCGCTGCAAAAACAGATACCAAAAGACGTAGCCTTTTCAAAATTTACGCAGCTATAGCAATCAGCAACAGCGCTATTGAAAAACTGTATGGATATTGGAAGCAGAAAAAAGGGCCAAATGCGATTGTTTTGAATGATGATGAACTTTCCGGACTGGCTGCAGAATTGGCCTTAAGGGGCCATCCCGAAACCGAATCCATTCTTTCGACCCAGGTCACAAATATCAGGAATCCCGATAGTAAGGTTGAATTTCAATTTCTACGTGCCTCATTATCCAACAAGGTAGCTACCCGGGATGCTTTTTTTGCCAGTTTAGCCAATGAACGGAAAAACGAAAACTACATTGCTACTGCACTAAGCTACCTGCATCATCCCCTTCGATCGGCCGATAGCGAAAAATATCTTCCAAAAACATTAGAATTATTAAGCGAAGTAAAGGCCAAAGGCGGGATATTTTTTCCGTCCGACTGGCTGAGCAACTCTTTTGGGCTATACCAAAGTGAACATGCTGCAAAACTGGTCTCTAAATTTTTGAAGGATCATCCGCGTTACGACCAAAATTTAAAGTTTAAGATCTTACAGGAAACGGATGATCTCTTTAGGAGCAGGAAATTAATCCGGCAGGGCAGATAAACGGCGGGTTAACCGAAGCTTCCGCCAACCATTCTGATTGTAACTTCAGGTCACACTGCACATGTATTTGAAGTTCCTTGGGTATATCGGCAGGTCCAAGCTATGGCTAAAATTAGTATTTTTTTATCTTCTCAATCATCTTCTCAAGTGCCTGGATAACCATGTCTTTGTCATTCTCCTCCACTGTATATGATTTCCTGCGTACAGCGTCAAACGACAGCTCCTTTTTATTGGGTGTGGACAGGTGGGGCACGATGGTTTTGAAGACCTCGCTCAATGACTTGGCGATAAGCAGCCTTGTATCATCGCAGGCGCGCAGCACCAAGGCAATCTGGTCGGATGAGAAATTTAAAAGCACGCGGTCTTTTACCGCAAAAGCATCGCTGTTGGACCTGCGGTAATGCTTTATGGGGTTGACTTCAAGGTGGAGGGTTTTCTCGAGGTAGGCAATCTCGCTCACAAACCAGGATTCCAGGATAGCCCCCAGGTTCTGGTGCTGTGGGTACAGCACCATACTGAGGTTGCAGTGCATCTGCCGGAATTCTTTATAGTGGAAATGCAGGCTGTCAATACGCTCGGCCTTCGAGCCAAGCCCGTTGATCTTGTCGGCAATGCTGCGGGTAAAGTAATTGATGTAGTTCCGGCTGTTGAAATTCATGTAGACCAACAGTTCATTCAGGGCGTTGTAAAGGCTGGTCTGGTTTTTCGAATGGTGTAGCCGTTCCAGTTTCTGAACCAGCTCCTTACGGTACAGGACTTCCCGTAACGTGATCTGGCCGTCCCGTTTCCCTTCTATAAATTTATAGAGGTTGCCCAAAACGATATCCGTAAAATTGGGGTCGGCGACCTCAGCAATGATCCCCTTTTTGATCTTGTCCAATTTTAGCTTCAGCTCTGCCCTGGATACGTTCAGGTAGGTCGTGGGTACACGCTCCTCCAGGCTCAGGAAATTTGCAAAACGCCGCTCGATAAAAAAGAGCAGTTCATCCAGGCAGGACACGAGTGTCTTGGCAAGGTTGCTGCAATCGGATTTCTGGAAGGCGGCATCCTTCTGGTAATCGGTGAGGGTATCCAGCAGGATGATCAGGGCGGAATGGTACTTTTGTACCAAAAGCCGTATCTGGCTTTCCTTGTGCAGGCTGAATACCTTGTTTTTTAATTCGGACTGGATGGATACGGCTTCGAGAAGTGCTTTTTCCGAATAGTTCTGGATGCCCTCTTTAGTGAGGTCCTGAAAATAAATTTTGGAGGGGTTGAGGGTAAGGGATATTAAGGTATCAAGCCATTCCAGGGGATACTGCTGTACCATAACGTGCGTTTTTAGGGTGAGAGGTGCATACGCCGGTAGGCTGACGGTGAAAGCCCGGTGTATGACGTAAAGAAACTTGTAAAGCCGGAAGGGCCTTCGAAGCCCAGCAGCTCGGAAATCGCATTTATACTATGCTGCCCCCCTGATAAAAGCCGTACGGCTTTTTCAAGAAGGGCAGCCATAATATATTTCTTAGGGGGTGGCAGGCAGGCTGCCTTCAGGCATTTGGCAAGGTAACCTTCGGTCACACACAGCTTCCCTGCATAATACGACACGTTGTGCACCTGCTCCGCTTCCTGTACCATCATGGTAAAACGGGCTGCCAGAATACCTTTACGTCCCTTCACAGTAGGTAGCACAACATATAAGTGCTCTTCTGGGTACGCAGGATAAGCCATCAACATCACCATTAGGGCCATTGCCGCATTGCTCTCCACAAAGAGTTGCAGCGGTTGGATACCTTGGAGCACATCCAGGAACATACTCCTGAACGATCGGTCATCAGGTATCGAAAAAGGCACATTAAAAAGGGGCAGGCCTGCCGCCTGCTCCGCGCTGACTTTCATGTGCTGTCGCAAAGGTACGGGTACTATATACAGTAGAAAAGGTCCGTCGCCTTTTGCTAAAGACGCCTCCTGCCCTTTTTCGATCAGGATCGCAGTGCCTTCGGATAGTAGTATGCCTCGATTGCCTATTTGCAATAGTAGCGGCCCTTCCCGGCAATAGCAGCAGCAGTGATGCTCCTGTAGTATTGCACTGATGTGGTGGGCTGCTTCCCTCCTGTTTGCGCTAATGCCCCTTTTCATCATAACAACATTTACGTTAAGGATGTGGGATGGCGATCCCCCTTGTAACCGGTTTTAAGGATAGGCGGTGATGAGGCCATACAGTATCGCTTCAGGTGCTCCCTCAGAGGCACCGTATGCAGCCGCAGCAATATGCCCAACGGACATTTCCCAGTCACGGTCCTTACGCTTTTTACGGCGCTGGACATCCAGTTCGTACCGCAACAGGGCGGCTGTGGTAAAGAGCAGTGCCCGGTCCCCCTCAGGGAGCGATGCATCGGTACCAATACCCTGTTCGTAATTGGTAATGGCCTCATGGACAGCATCAAATCCGGCACCGGCTTCTTTCAATACACTAAATGTTGCTGCCAGGCTGGCCAGGGAAGCCCTGCCTGCCGCGCTCAATGAAGTCTGCGACAAAGCGGAATCAAAATTTTGGGAAGCGCTATCGTACACGCCCTGTACCACCACGGCTTGTAGCAATGGGGACTCCCCTGTTGCCAGTCCTGCAAAATCGTCTTCCTGAAGCGCAAAACTAAGGACATCTGCCGCTAAACTATCGGTAAAAACAGTCCCTGTAGTAACGGGTTCATAGTTTTCATACAGCAGGCCATAGAGCGCACCAATACTGTCATTAGGGTTTAAGGGATTGGCAGGGCTTTCAGCAGTACTCTTTTTTAAGCTGGCTTTCCCGGCCGGATCCGTCTTCTGGCCCGGTACGCTCTCGTCATCAGTACATGCGTAAAAGGTAAAAGCAATAACGGCAATGGTTACAATTTTTTTCATGATCGCAAATGTTATGGATTAGTATTCCAGCTCATTTGCCCGGGCTCGAACTGCTGCCCAAAGGGGCAGTTTTCTATTTGAATTCAACACAAATCTATTTGTAAGAATAATAATTCGCAACCGGTTGCCGTTGTGATAGCAGAATGCCGTTACAGCCATTCCGGAATGGCTCGTGGAGCAGGCTTACAATACGTGTAGGAAAAAATGATTAAAGTATCTTGTCGTCAGCCTTTTACAGAAGGGGACAGGACGCATCTATCGTTGCGGTTAAACAATTTAAAATTGAATCACCCATGGCAACCATTTTCACTTACATCACCTTACTATTATCAAGCCCTTTACCACTCCAAAAAGACGCAGGGCCCGACAGCCTGCAGGTAGAAAGCTTTGACTATCTCTATGAGCGGATCGAAGAAAAGGCCGGGCAACCCGCTGCCTGGTGGTACATCATGGCTTACCGGGACAAGGCGAAACGCGACGGCGATTGGGAGGAAATTTCCAATGCCTACCATTATGCCCTGTATGAAAGCCGGGGAAGTGACAAACTGGTGTACGCCGACAGTATGGTTTATGCCGCGGAACGCTCGGGGAGCAATGAGGCCATTGGCGCAGCCTACCTTACCAAAGGAATTGTCTGCTACCACCGAAAAGCCCTGCGCCCTGCCCTGGACAACTTCGTGGAGGCCAACAAATTCATCAGCCGTACCAATGATCCTTACCTGGTACACAAGCTGAAATACCACCTGGCGCTCATTAAGCTGTATCTTGGCTACTACAATGAGGCGGTGGCCTTATTGCGCCCGTGTGTGGCGTACTTTGAGGGAAAGAACCCCGAAGCGTATGTCAACGCCCTGCATTCCCTGAGCATCTGCTACAGCAGGCTCGGGAAATTTGGGGAAGCACAGTCCGGGAACAAGCGTGCGGCAGCGGAATGCCGGCGACTGGGGTTAAAACAGTTGCAGCCCTTCATTGAACTGCAAAAGGGCATCAACCTCTTCCACATTGCCCGGTACCGGGAAGCGGTTACCACTATTGCCGCTACCCGTGCGGCTATTAAAAAAGACGGGGACTTCGCGAACCTTGCCATAGCCCATTTTTACATTGGGAAATCCTACTGGCGTATGGGCGATAAAAAAAAGGCGGTATCATCATTTAAAAAAGTAGACAGTATTTTTTTAAATGAACACTACATCCGGCCGGACCTGCGGGAGGGCTATGAATTACTTATCCAGTACTACTCAGACACCGGAAAGGCCGCCGAAGCACTGGCCTGCATCAACCGGCTCTTAGCGATCGATAAGGACATTGACGCGGAATTTGTGTACCTGTCGCAAAAAGTACATAAGGACTACGATACCCGTGCCCTTGTAGAAGCCCGGGATGATATGGAGCGCATGCTCAAACAGGCAACCTTTTTACACCGGGCCACACGGTGGGCAGTGGGTCTGCTCGTAATGGCCTGCCTGTCACTGCTGGGTAGTTCAATAGTGGTCAGGCGCCGCAACAAGCGAAAATTTGCGGCACTGATGTCCCGGCTGGAACAGCCCGTTATCCTGCCGGTCGTAGCCCGGGAACCGAGGCAGGAAGTCAACCCGGAAATCGTGCAGCGTGTCCTTCAGCTGCTGGAAGCCTTTGAAGCCAATAAGGGCTTTCTTCAGAAAGACATTACAGCTACGGCCCTGGCAGAGGAATTTAAGACCAACTATAAATACCTCTCCCTGGTCATCCACGAACACCGTAATGCTTCCTTTACCGAGTACATCAACGGGCTGCGCATCACCTATATACTGGCACGGTTGAAAGCCGAGCCAAAATTGCGGCGGTACCATACGGCCGGCCTCGCAGACGAATCCGGTTTTGTGACGGCCCAGCATTTCACCGAGACGTTCCGTAAAGTGACCGGGATGACGCCGGTGGCGTTCATACGGGAACTTGAAAAGCGTGGGCGGGCCGGTGGGAATGACTGATGCCATGGTGCATATCCCGGATGTATAACGTACTTTTGCTGCCTAATTTTAAAAATCGCATTCTATGAATGAATTAAACGAAAAGATCAGCGCGGGGATCGGGGTATTCCAGAAAGAATCAGAAGCCTTTGCACAGGGGAACAAGGCAGCAGGTGCGCGTGCGCGTAAGGCTACGTTAGAGCTGGAGAAGCTGTTCAAGGAATACCGCAAGGTTTCTGTTGAGGAAGGAAAGAAATAGTCTTTAAAGCCCTTTGGTGATGCAAAGGGCTTTGTTGTTTTAGGGCGACTTCTCGGGCACTCCGCTGTATCTTTTCTATCGAAAAGGATGCCGCTTCGGTCCCGGTCGTGGAGTACCAAACTAATAAATTATAGCTATTTTTGCCCGGTATGAAACTTTACGAATTCTTAATGCTGGATGATGCGCTCCAATACCAGGCGGTGTGGGACAAAGGCGTGTTTGTCGACAGTATACTTTTCGAAAAAATAAACTATCTGTTGTACAGCATTAATGATTTTTATGTGGAAGTGCATTATGATGCTTTTACCAATGCCATTATTGATAAATTGGCATTTCGGCAGGGCGAACAACTGGATAAGTATTTAGGCAATCTGCCGGAATTTTAACCGGTCGAAGTTCTATCTAGCAGACTTTAGCCTATTTTTATTCCCACACTTTTATAAATATGATGCACCTTCCCTCCTCTTCCAGCCTACCGGTAAGTAAACTCGCCGGGGCATTTGGAAATACGTCCGCCACCTATAAATTTTACTGGTTCCTTGCCATCATTGAGGCGGTAGAGCTGGGTAAAGTACACATCCCAAAGAGAGAATTGTTCGCACGCATGGTTGCCGGAGCCTGGTACACGGTGAATTATTTCCATGTGTCTTTCGGCAAGCAGGACCTACTACAGCAGGCTGTGGAAACCATTAAGGCTGCAGAAGCACTGCCCGTGAACCTTCGGCGGGAAGAGATCGTTAACCGGCTAATCCATTCGGATAAGCCTGAGACAGTAAGGGCTTTATGGCACTTTGATAAAAATGTACCACATTGGTTTTTAAGCCCATGGTTCAGGAAATCTGCGGCAATCAACGATAGTAGCTACAAAAAGTACATCTACACTGCTTCGGCTGAATTTGGGGAGGATTGTTTATACGCCTTGGATGTTGATCAGATTATAATCACCCCGAAATGGGCCGATTATCTTAAAGCGCATTCCCGAATTCTGAAAGATTTTTGCCTGTGGAATCTTGCGGCATTCCTTCAGGTGCGTAACCCAAGTGTTCCTGATATTGCCGGAAAACTGGTCAAACCTCCGGTTCGCGGTTCGTTACTGCCCCAAAGAAAACAGTACTGGGATATAGTATTCAGGGAATTAGGTTGCGTAGAATGCATCTTTACCAATACCAAACTGGACATCACAAATTATGCAGTAGACCATTTTATACCGCACGCTTTCGTATCGCACGACTTGATCTGGAACCTGGTTCCTATTAACCGACAGTTTAACAGTATAAAATCGGATAAGTTGCCATCGCTTGAAAAGCATTTTGAACCGTTTGTGACATTACACGAACAAGCATATGATATTGTCACAACCTTCATCCCAAGAATAAATTCTTGGAAGAATTTTTAACTGTTTTTCCTGGGCTTAGTGAATCCGGATTAAATATACAGCAATATAGTAATGTTATAGCGCCGCTGCATATAATTGCAGGAAACAATGGATTTGTTTTATTGTAACAACGTGATAAAACCTATAATTACAATCAACATCAATGTCAGGAGGCAGCCTTTAGACTGGCCTTTAGATACTTTTCTTTTTCGTGAAGGGCGGCTGTCAAAAGAGTCGGAAACATAGGTTCCGTCCTTTCGATAATAGCCTTTTCGATATGCCATAACTTTTGTATTTAAATTGCCGTAATAAATTTGCTGTGTTTTTTAGCCGCGGACGCAAACAATCCACCACACTCTTCCAGTACAGAACATTTGTTACACTCCTCAAAATAGACATTTTTCCAGTCCGATATTGATTTTCTTGAGTATTTCCACAATGCCTTTGGCAACGTGCAAAGCTGCGCATTGTATATGGATACATTCATTCCAAAATCAGACAGAAATGTCACCGCTTCACTCAGTTCTTCCTGATAATCGGCGGGATCGATCCAAAGTTTATCTATGTTATAGGCTGTATATCCTTCATGTTCAAGCCCCATAAAAGCTACATGTTCAACAAACGGTAAGTTTTTATAAATAAACCGTGCAAGTTTAGCCAACCTGGGAATTGTCTGTTTGTGCAAAACGATACGTATCTCTATCCGTTGCCCGTAACTGGCGAGATTATAGATTCCCTGTATGGTCTGATTGAAAGCATCTTTTGCCTGCACAATATAATCGTGGATATGATAGACATCGGAATATAGGGGTATGGCCAGGACAAGCCGGCTGTAGTCCATCTCCCCAAGCTTTTGTGCTACATTCCACCATGCGAACGATCGTCCATTGGTAAGGCAATGAATTTCCGTTTCTGGGAGCTCATCCTTTAATTGTTGGAGTAGCAAAAAGAATCGGTCCCCTAGTAATGTGGGTTCCCCACCGGTAATTCCAAGTTCTACACAGTCCTTCGGAATTAGTGGAATCGTTTTACTGTACTGGTGAAAGAAATAATCCGTATCATCTTTGTCTTTGGGAGGTTGCGAGCACATAAGGCAATTGCTATTACAACGCTCTGTAAATAGTAAAAAGTTGTGATTGGATGCCTGTCGGTAGATGGTATTGATAACGCCATCGGTATTAATGATCACGATATCCCCTTCGTCAAGATGATCTAAAACAGGTATAGAATGGACGACAGGTAATTCCAGTGTAGCTGTTGGCGCATAAGATAATACGGCCTTGAACCTATACCAATCTCTGGAGAAGCCGTAGTTTTCCGATATAAGTATTTCGTAGTCAAAATTGTCGATGTCCCTTGTTACCCTACCGATAATAGATTCAGTTATATCTGCTGTCCTTCCTTTCGTTTTTAGTATCATTCGCTATGCCCTGTTATCCAACTCCTGAATATTCTCTCAATTGATTTATCCTGATCCATCAGTTCAAAAAGGTATCGGATTATTTCCATATTTTTCTGGCAAAACACGCTTGTAGGGCGGTAGCCATACATGTCACCTTGCGTGGCATGGTGCAAAACAGGGTCAGCTCCACAATAATTTTGAAAAGCACATTCGGAACATCCCGCTAACGACTCATTGGTCCATACTTCTGCGATCTCAAAGGCCTTTTCGCCGTAAAAAATAGCATCATATGTTTCAACACCCAACGTTCCGAGCTGGAATTTGAAATCTTTCATTTCTGCCAGCATCCTTGCTTCGTCAGAAGCATAGATTTTCCCATCATAATTAAACACGATGACATTATTGATCAGTCCCGCCGGGGATTGGAGATCTACATAACCTACAGGAAACGGGGTCAGTATTTTTTTCAGGATGATGGTGGCATAATCTTCCCTTATGTAATACCCTTCTTTATTATACTGGAGTATCCGCCCGAAGGCTTCTTTGTAAAATTCCAGAAACCTTTCCGTCTGGTACTTGTTCTTCTTTTCATTATGGGTTGCAAAACCATAAGGGCTTATAGGACGCAAAAAGATGTTCCGAAAACCTTGCTTGATATATTCATCTACGATTTCCGAAGGATAGTCCAGGGAAAGGGTTGTTGTTGTAAGTAGTGCGGAAATACGCTCCTCGCCTAAAGCGTTCCTGCATTTATCGAGCCCCTCGATAGTGACCTCGTAGCTGTTTTTTTGCGGGCGGTGCCTGTTTTTATTATGTATGAAACCGGGGCCGTCAAGTGAAGTGGATATCATTATTTCATGCTCTTCCATAAAAGGCAGCATATAATCCTCCAGTGGGGCTAAATTTGTACATATAACAAACGACATTTCCTTTTGATAGATGATGGCGGCCTCTTTCGCCTTGCCCACAGCATATTTGATTTTGTCGAATGCTAAAAGGGCCTCACCCCCCTGGAATTCCATGGTGAGGTACTTGTTCGGCGACTGCATCATTATCTTAATACCTTCATCAATATGGTAGAAAGACATATCAAAATCATCCTTATTTTCAGTAACCCTCGACACCTGGCAATAATGGCAGGTGTGTTCGCAGCGAAGGCTGATCACAAAAATATGCAGGGCAGTAAAATTATCGAGGAATGATTTTTTAGTGCGGTACCTGGCTTCCAAGACATGAAGTAAGGGCGATATGATGTCCTCTGAGATAAAGAAATTGCTCAAAAGGTCATTATACAATTCGTTATCCCCGTGCTTTGAAACGGCCTTCAGGATAACTTTCTCAGCTGTTCCTGTAGGCACAATAAGGAAATCACCTACTTCGTTTACCAGAATCTCTTTCTCAGCATTAAGTCTGTGAAACCTAAAAGGCAGGAGATGGTACGATTTTACTTCTGAGTAATATCCTTCGTCGTTAAATTTCCGCGTCTTTTTTTTAAGTATTGATATTCCGTTTTCCATTAGATAACAGTTGGATCATAGCCTACAGGATCAGAAATTTCGGTAGCCGGAGCGTTCTCCGTACCATAATTTGCGAATGCTTTGGCAGTTAGAAGTTCCCTTATGGTTTTGGTCTCCTTGGTAACTATATCGCGCAGTTTGAAATCAATAAGGTCCTGCCGTATTTTATCCGTGAGCATAATTGTATCTATCTGCTCGCCGGATTTGCTTGATAGTACGATTCTAAAGGACGTGCTTTCCCTGTTAATGTCAACAGTGTAATCCGCGCCATACCAGTAAAAACATTTATAAATAACATCCTCGCTGTAAAGGTGGCTGTCCAGGGTAAATATCAGCTGGCTATATAACTCTACTATATCTTTCATTCTTTGTCCCTAAGCATTTGAATGGTCTTCGCACCTGCACGGCCATCGGGTTTCAGCTCATTAGCCTGCTGAAATTTTATCACTGCTTTCTCAGTCTTATCGCCAAAATATTCAGATACGACAATATCATACCCCAAAGCCAAAAGTATTTTTTGCAGCTCTTCCACATCTTTTCCCTGACAACCTTTATAAAGCTCCCGGTCCCCTAACGAATAATAGGTATTGGTTGAAGTATCGATTGTCGAATAACCATTATATGACGGAGTACTGGAAGTTTTGGGTGAAGTGGTGCTTCTCGGCGTTGCGGAAGGTGTATAGGTGCTGGGAGTATACGTACTTGATGGTGTCGTAGTTGTGGTGGTCGATCTTGTACTGCCTGAACTATAAGAGGAAGAATAATGGGACGAATGGGAACTATGGGAACGGTGAGAGCTGTGGGAACGGTGCAACACACGCAAATGCCCGGCATCAGGATTTGCTATATTTAATTTAAGTACCAGCTTCGGACGTAAATTTTTAAGCTGGAATTTGTCAACAGGCTCTTTGTTTTCCGACGTGTCGTCAAAAATTGCTATATCCTTAGCCTGGATGTTTTGCAAAGTAGACAGTGCGGCAACAATTACGGACAATGTCTGGCTACGAAGTTTTCTAAATCCGCTACTGTATTTCATAAGTTTAATTTTTAATAAATCTAACAAAGTTTTAACAAGCCACCTAACAAAATACTGAAGATTTGTAAAAAATACCTATTAGTGGGTATTTTTAATGAGAAATTAAACATTAATTTTAACAAAAATTATACAGGTTAAAACCTACGAATAAATTATGAGGTCTATTATCCATTTAGGTTGCCTTTTATTGTTGTTGCTGCTACTACCGGTCAGCGCTGTCTGCCAGAACACTGTAAAAGAGCGAAAAGTTGTAGAAATAATGCCGACGCAGACCTTTTATCTGAATGGCGGCGCGCGGGCTACCTTTGGAGGGAAATCAAGGGTATGGTACCCGATCCAGCTTCCTCTTAATACCGTCGAATGGTATTACTCGTTCACAACGCAAAGAGGCCAGGACGCAACGGCAGTAATTAATTTATTCGCACAGCTCACCAGGATTTATGATCCTACCGGTACAACCGCTATTGCAACAAATGCCCTGTTGACCCCTACCGGCGCTGCCGCGTGTGACATCTATTTGATGGACAGGCCAAACGCGGATAAGTTCTTAGACAAGGTAGATAACTGGAGTGGGACCTACACCTATAGGGTTAGCGGATCACGATTGAATTTTAAAAATGGAACCATACAGGTCAAAGATACCCAATCCGGCACCTGGTACCTAGGATTTAAAAATCCATCGGCATCCGAAGGAATTTCAGTAACTTTTGCCGTAAGCGCCATTGTAGAAGAAACTAAAGTCATTGAAAAATCGGAAGAGGAAAAGAAAGCTGAAATGTATGCAGAGCTGGGTTGGAAAGCCTACGAAAAAGGCCAGTATGATAAATGCATGGAACTTAGTAAAAAAGCCCTTGAGATATACCCGGGCCTTGGCTGGGTAAATAACAATATAGGCCTTGTACATTTGATCAAAGGCAACTATACTACGGCCATTGACAGTTATTCCTGCGCTATTTCCTATTTTAAAAAATCGGATAATGCCAAGGCTTGGTTTGGGGAAGCGATTAAAGATCTGAATAATCTAATTGCCAAACATGGTACGATTGAGGGAGCCGGGGATATGCTAGAACTATTGAAGGCAGAAGTAAAATGATGGAATTGTTAGGTTAAATTAGTATACCATCTAAAAAGCTGCTTTGTAACGATGATAATTGCTACTATTCATCCCGAAATTGTCCCGCCCTTTTTCGGTTCTCTACGGTAAAATCACTGTACGAAGTCAATGTTAGCAAGACAAACAAGATTAATAAATAACAGAATAGCCAACTGTACAAAATAGGTTGAAGGGGCGTTACAAATACCTATCTAACACAAACAGGTATTTATACGTATAAACCTGTTAATTTTTTTTATAATTTTAACAAATTAACCACCTGTCAATCTATGCGATATATACCGAACCTTATACCTGCGAAATCAAGGGTTCTTGAAGGCTACTTTAAAGTGGCACCTTCCCCAGCAAAAAAGAAAAATAGTATCCTTGAAATCTTTAGCTGGCTTTTCGGTATCATGTTTCTGTTAAACGCGCTGGTATATATCACACATCCAATTTTGTCAATTGTCCTAGCCGCATTAGGGTTCATACTTTTACCGCCCGGTCATAAATGGATCGAAAAGAAATTACAGTTTAAGTTGACGACCAGGATTAAAACCGTCGCAGCAGCAGTCCTTCTAATTCTGGCAATTCCCTTAACTAACCATTATAATGGCATCGATAAGGCGAAGGAAGAAAAGCTTCAATTATTTGCCAAAAACGAAGAAACTAAAAAGAAGGCAGAGGCACGCGTTGAGCAACAGCGAAAAGATAGCCTTGAGTTTTATCTGGAGACAGGCAGGACCGCCATCCAAAAAGAGCAGTTGGCTAAAGCAATCTCAGAACTGGATCACGCGGCGCGCTTTGCTGCCAGCGAAGAGGACCGCGGTCTTCTCGAAAAAGAGAAAATAAGTATTGCAGCACTGAAATCAGGGGAACTGATAAAAGCCGGAAAATACAAAGTGGCTTTAGGGGAATTAGATGCACTACTTGCTAACAATCATGGAAACAGCGATTTACTTTATAACAGGGCTATCTGTTACAGTAAAACAGGCAGAACCGCTGACGCTGTACGGGATTGCAAAAAGGCAATGGAAATGGGCAGCGAAGAGGCAGGTAAACTGCATGAAAAAATCAACCCTATCAAAAAGAGAGTAGCTTACTACGTCACAAGATGTTGTGATGGAAGCACCTCGTCTGCAACCGGCAGGGGTGCCTGTTCCCACCACGGCGGAGTATGTGACTGGAATGACCCTGTTTATGAAGAATACCGAAAATACGAATAACAATGAGCCAGCATATCTTTCAACACGTACCCTTGGTAAAGCAAAGTTTTTTTCAAAAGCTCTTAAGGCAAAAGCCTGAAGACAATGCTATTATTGAAGTAAACAATCTCCTCGCTGCAAAACCTGTCAGCAGAATAAATTTGTCGGAAATTGCGGATATTGAACGGCGCCATAACCTAAAACTCGAACGTGTCTTCAAACTGAACCTCGAAGAATTTTACGCTGTTTACCTTAACCATTGTTTCTTGGACAGGAGACTTGACCATGACGAGCTCAAAGACCTTAAGCATTTAAAATTGCTATTTTCACTGAGCGATAAGGCAATAACGTATCTTCATGACCAAATCGGCCTTTTAGTATACGAGGTCTCATTGCAGGAGGCCGTGGCAGACGGAAAACTAAGTGCAGATGAAAGATCTTTTTTAGCCCAGTTGGAGAATGACCTTAAGCTCCCTAAAGAACTTGCAGAAAAAATATCCACAGAAGTCCGCGCACAGTTTTTTTCAGACCGTGTCGATGGTCTGGTCAAAAATGCTGACTTCTCTCCTGCCGATGAGAAAGAATTGGAGGAAATTGCCAAAAGCCTAAATATTGATATCAGCCTCACAAACAAAAATAAGCAGCAATTAAAGCAGCTTAAAACCTATTGGGCGTTAGAAAACCTGCCGTTAATAGAATACCAGGCAGAACTGCCCCTGCAAAAAGCGGAAGTGTGTTATCTCAAAATAGCGGATATAAGTTGGTATGAGCTCCGCGGTTCCTACAAACAGGACACCCCACATGGAATGTCACATAAGGCATTTTATTTGCAGGAACCCTCAAAACAACAGAGTATAAATAGCAACATACTCCGGTTCGTTGATAAGGGTACACTCTACCTGACCAACAAAAGGGTTATTTTCGATGGGCAACTCAAAAATTCCAATATCAGGCTTGAGGGGATCGAATCGTTAATCCCTTTTAAAAACGCAGTACATATCCTAAAGCAAAAAGGAAAAAGCCCTGTACTTCATTTTGCAAAGAAAGAGGATGTGTTTTCGTTGACTTTGGAACGGTTGGTTAAAGACATTTCTAATGGGTAGGCAGTGATCCGTAAATGAATGGATATTCAATGCTAAGAATATCCTGAAGTGATGATTGTCCGGTTAACCTTGTCCAAATATCCTGATCCGTAGCCTTTCCAACATAATGAACGTTGTAATTCAAAAAATCCAATATATCACCATTTATTTCTGCTTCGATATGTCCTCGGGAGTAATTATGTATAAATTCTCCGGAGAAGACCATACAAGGAAATTCTCCCTGTCACGAGTTGATTCATAAAACTTAATTCCGTGGACATTTACAATATTTTCCCTATCAAAAATATGATTCGGATCATTTGATCCGATATCTAAAATTACTTCCTTTTCATAATCAGTTGCAATGTTCTCCTGGAAGAAGGGCAGTTTAACACTTAATTTTTTAAAATTATTTTTTTGATGGATTTCAAAAAAATAACCTTTTCATCTTCGTCAAAGCTTAAATTTTCAAAACTCAGAATCGGTCTTTGAGCTATTATATACAAACTGCTTTCCCGCAACAAATCCTGCACGATAGAATCGTGTTTAAGTATACTAAAATCGTAATTGCTCATAGGGCTATAAGCTAATTGCAATTGACCTAAATGATTTAAATTCCATAGTATTAATTAAGCATTAATAAAAAGTAGTTGGTCTTAAAACCAAGATTTTACTGTTTGCGTGTTAAGATGTCTTATTTTCTCTTCCTTACTGGTCAAAATTGACTTGTAGTATACTTTCCGCTCAATGTTTTTAGTCTTATCTATCTATCGGCAGTAATGTTCACCATTGGCAACCATAATTGATTCTTAATTGCACTTAAATAAAGTTTCTAGTATCCTTAACTCCGCCTTTGATAATTTCTTCAATAACTTCTTTTTTCCAGACTATTCCTAGCTGTGCATCAAAGTCGTTATCTCCGGTTACACGACCGGAATACACACCGACAAAATTGCGAATCTCCCCAATAATCGTATTTGCGTTAAGTTTGTTTCCAGATTTGTTGTGAAAACCTACTCTCCGAAATAAAACAGGTGCTCCTGACATACCAGGCTTGGTTGCGGTATCAATATAGTATTTTGGAACCCCTTCATAATTAATTTCAGGTCTGTAGCCACACTACCTCTTTTCCAAATCGGAAAATATCCGCCGCCTGTAAAAGAGTAAGGATAACCAAGTACAAAAACATCATCGGCAACGCTCAAATTAAAGTCATCAAACTTACACGAATTTATAGGTTTTGGTATTCCCTCAAAGTCTTCTGGAATTTCTAATTCCATAGCGACTACATCGACCATTTCGCGGTGTATTGGACTATCCTGAAACGCTTTTGTTGCTGATTCGAGACTTTTGTTAGGGATAGTCTTATTATTGGTAATTGGATATGAAATGAAATCTTTGGCTCCTTCATTAAACCATTCGGCAATTATGATTCGATCATTGATTTTTGGTTTTGTTTCGAATACCGCCACACCAGGTTGAAAGGCGCAATAAAAAATTGTAGATTTTGGAGAATTGGCTCTTCCATAAACCCCCATTTTTTGAATGATATCTAGTGGGGCATTTTTTATAAACTTGACATCTCGTACCTTGCCATTTTCTAGAAATGAGTCGGTAACCGATGTAACACGATACACATAGTAAAAATTGATTTTATTCTGAATAGTTATTTTCATATTGAAGACGGCTTTTAAGAAGGAAAATATTTCCTCCAAGTCTTCATCAGCAAGTTCTGAAAGGTTAATGGCTTTTAAACTTTTAAAAGCTTCTTTGTAAAATATTGTTGCTTCTTTAAGTATATCTTCATCATCATTATTGATTTTTTGCAGATGAACAAGTTTCATCATTACGTCCTGTTCAGGAGTTGTCATTTGTCCATATGTTTTTGATGGCGGTACTTTTGGAAAATTAAATTTCATATAATATAGGTTAGATAAATATTTAGGTAATGGTCGAGAACCCGATATCCTGACACTTTGCTATATTTCGCCTTAAAAAAACAGCTATAGGTGCATTATCCTGCAAATATGAATTAGCTGTCCTTTGCTAAATGGGGATACATTTCTCGAATCTTTCTCTTTTTCTCCTCAGTATCTGCACGATCCAACATCTTTCTGTATATATCTGATTCTAAATAATGAGTTTTTTCACCTTCATAAAAATAATCAGATATAAAATCTACGGATAATTCCAGTATAATGGTCATTTCAAACAGCGCCGTGGGCTCGAATAAAATTACGCTGTCATCAGATGGATTGTCATCATATTTGATGAAATGTTCCTTAAAATTACCGGGAATATTTCTAACATGGTCTATAAATTTGTAAAGTGGGTCCAGTACCAAAATCTGGAACAATGAATCACCATGTCCTTTTAAAGACATTGTATCGACCGTTTTATGGTAGAGCAGGGATAAATTATGATTATGGCGAAAGCTATTACCAGTCAAAGATAAATATGCTTTGCAAAACACTTCAATATAAAAAGTAAGATTATGAAATATTGCCGGGGACAATTTACTAAGTAGCCCCGAACTATATGAATCTACATCATATACTCTTTCATCTTCAACAACCTCTATAGCTTTTTCAAAGAGAAGGGATATGACTAAATATTGATTTAAACAAGAATTTACTGCGCGGTTTTTAGTTACCTTTCTATTCGCAACCAAACCGGACGTACTGATCCATACGTAACCTAATCCACTTTCTGATACATGAATTTTTCTGGAGGAGTCATAGTAAAAATACTTTTCTGTAAAGTCCTCGAAGTTTATTTCTAATGATTTTAAAAGCTTAACGAAGAGTTCCTTGTCAGTGAACTTGAACCTATCTGCAAATGGTCTTTGTTCAGAAACCCGCGTAAGGATTTCATCTAAATGGCTTTGTTTTGAAATCAATATATACTCTTCCCCGTTTTCAACTATGGATTCCATTTGATTGGTGTGATTAATTAATTCTTGGTAGCAGTTCAAACTATGTCCAACACGTATAGCTTGCAAATATTATGAAGTTCTGAAAGAGCATTCACTACTTTATTTAAATCCAGTCTCTCACCACGAAACATCAGAGAATTATCAAATGAATTATATCCACGGTGCTCATTGCCACCCAAGCCTCCACTCAAAGATGGATTCATCGCTAAATCAATATAAACCCCACCATTTTGATTTTGAAACCATTCTTCAACGCGTTCATCGTAATGTTCAAAAAAAACGTTACGAAATTTACGGTCTGAGAGGATATTGTTTTCTCCTACATTAAGAAAATGTCGCAATCTTTCGCCACGCATCTTATATTTACTGACGGGCCAAAGAATTTTAGAAACATTGCCCGCAGCTACAAGTATAGATTGAATTGAGCACCAAACTTCGACCTTGTCAAAGCTTGTTTTCGTAGCTTCCAAACGTTCAGAAGCCCTGTTGGCAATTTTCGCTTGTAGTAGAATCTCACTAATAAAAATCATGTCTTGGAACTCTTTCATACTATGCAAAGGTTGAATATCCATTAACGTTAGATGGCCTGCGATTGTTACGGAAATTAAGGCTGAGTGCAATTGGCTGGACGAAACGAAGTTATGAAAAAAACTCGTTCGGTGAGCATAAAGCCAATGCTTGATTAACTTCGGTTAGGCCACCTCTCTATGGTAGAGAATAATAGATAAAATATTTGCTAAGATAATCATATGGCCATCTTCCATTTCATCAAAATTATTTTGTCCAAATTTGATTGTTGCGTGAATTCTTCCGGCCGCTGCAGAAACCAGGTTTTTTTCATCAACATCTCCAAAACCTCCTTGTTCAAGGATAACTTTATAGTCGGCACCTGTCCATCGGTTATTTAACTTCTTAATTCGCCCATTAAATTTCTTAGAAATATATTCTGCGAGCTTATCCTCATTTTCATGATAATTTTTTGGAGGACGTGTAGCTTCAAGTTCTAAAATTAAATCGTTCATTTCTTTTGCAAAACTGTCTTCTTCGACAATATATGTTTTCGATTTATCATCCCAGGATAAATCCCAGTTTCCTCTTATATGCCATAGTGGCTTAAGAACATACATATCCAGAAATGTACTTTTATAGAAAAAATTTGTTATATCCATTTATTGGCTGTTTTGTTTTTAATAAGATGTCGCCTAAAACGTCAGGCGCGTGACGCCATCGTGCATAATCAGAGAGGTCTCCCTGCCAAACTGGAACAAGGTTAAGGAATAACTTTAAACCAGCAATGGCCGCCACACGCGATTATGCACGGTCATTGTTCAAATAGATTAAAATTGTAATTCTTGTCAACTCCAAAGTAATTCGTATTTTCAGTTAGTATTTGTATATACTTTTTCTTATTTCCCTCTTTTAAATTTCCAAATCTTGCTGCGATAATCCTTCCCAAGCGCGACAGTATTTCTCGGTATTTTGTGACTTATAGTGCTCGTGGTAGCCAACTAAAATAAGGCTTTCATTTTGCAAGGGAAGTATGTGTATGTATATGTTCTCCAAATCAGATTCTTCTTCTTGACGGTAAGGATGTACATCGGTAGCACTGAATGCAGCAGAAGCATATAAATCAAACTTTGGGTATGTAAAGGAAAAAAATCGGTATTTATCGGAATGGGATTCAATCTCGTTTTCAAGTTCTTTTTTTAATATCTCAAGATCCATTATACCTAGTTCTTTTCCCTCTACCATTAAAGGTAAATTTTCTTTGTCAAGTATTCCATCAAGGGTTTTCGCATTAATTATTCTTGTATGTTGTTCAATATTAACTTGTTTTTTCTAATTTCTGCGCATATTGCTCTATAACTGAACAGGAGAAACGATTCGTATGTATCAAATTCCACGTTTGATTGTTCAATCGGCTTGAAAATTTCTGTGTCATGTTTTTGGCAAAAAACCGGATGCGATAATGCGTTTGAAATGCCAACTCTTTCAAAAATTATTGGCGGTTCTTTTTCATTTGTAAGCATCACGCATTTTTAGTTCTACTAAATGCCCATTTTCTGTAATGTTACTAAGAAGTCCATTTTGTTGGATGAGGTGAGAATTGATTGCGACATCATTACAGTCTGGAGCTAAACACGTCCATTTTTTCGTTTTTAGGTTCTTATTGATTTGCGCGATTATGTGGTGTGGTTTTATCATGATGGTGCATAACATTAGGCCGCTAACCGCGCATTACCGCCTTTCGGAGCGCGTTCTCTCTGCCGAACGGAAAGGTAGCAAAACTTATGATTTTTTCTAGCTTGGTAAAGTAGAAAAAATTTAAGTTTTATGGCTTCTGGAAATAACATCTTCACGCTAATGTATTTAACAATGGCGGTTAGCTGACATTGCATTTTCTATTTATTGAATATAAAATAATTTCCGGTTAATCTTATCCAATTTTGTATCTCAAAAGATAGTTGACTAACAATATTTGATATTACATCAATCTTTTCAGGTTTAATTTTAAAACAAATTGTAGCAAGTTTTACTTTATTCTCAATGAGAGTTCCTCCGTTTAATACAATCCCCCTTTTACCAGATATTTTTTCCATTAACAAATAGCTATTAATTGGATTGTCGGGATTCATTTTATGCCCATCTATAACATAGTAATTCTCATTTTTATAGCTCTGATTATAGAATGAATCGTCAGATAATATTTTAAATAATTTCCGTAATCGTAGTATAACTTTTGAAAGTATTTTTTTTTCTGCTTCGGTCAAAAAATTAATATATACTTGATTATTAAAAAAGTCCATGAACTCTTGAAGGTGTTCTTGATTATTTTTAAAAATAAAAAAACCTAAGATTTCGATTTGCGATAATTCTTTATATATTTCTTCATTTGTTAGATGCAATAGTCTGTGATAATCATATCGTTTTTTATTGTCTTGAAAATATAAAATTGTTCCCAAGTCAATTAGTACAGCCTGTAAAGACAAATCAATTTCTCTTTTCAACTCGATATAATATCTTTTATCACTAATGTAATTTTCAATAATTCTTTGAATATTTATTTCAATTAATTTCTCTAAATTATTATTGGTTTTAGAATAAGCTAAGGGTTTTCTGTGCCTTATGTCAAAAGGTAAATCCTCAATTTTTCCATAATCAATATTGTAGACCGAGATTATTTTTTCCCAACCTATTTTCGAACACGCATATCCTAGCTCAATAAGAACATTCGGATTTGGTACTTTTCTACTTTCATTATTAGAATTAATTATTGAAATATCGCCAACGAAAATGTCACTATTATCTATTTTTGAAAATATTGTACTAGCCAAATCAGGAGTTCCCAATTCATCTCTACTATCACTTTCTATAATTATTTCAGAAATGTTACTATTACTTTCAGAAATGTTTTTTTGAGCTTTTTCGAGAGCTTTTTGAATGTAACTACGATTTGTATTATTTGGTAAATCGGACTGCCAAGAATAGAAGATTGTGATTTTCATATCAGTTCATGCAATGTCAGCTAATTTATTTATAGCCACCAAATTATTATATTTATTTCCTGTACTGTAGGTAAGCGAAAGCAATTGTTGACACCCGGGCTCTACGCTATGTCTTTTCGTGAAAAGGATGCCGCTGCGATCCCTGTCGCAAAGCATTACGATACCCTCAAATTGAAATACTGGTCGGTTTTTTTTATTAATTTAATAACAAGCCACCACAAATATATACCATAATAATCTATTAATAGTGGGGTCATTAAGCCATGACATAACTGATTCCTAAAATTGATATTACTGCCATCAATTAAAAAACTATTCAGTTCTTTTAAAAGATCCCGATTACAAATGCCGTCCAGCATCTTTCCATTTTCTTCTAATTCCAGAATAGCGCCCAACGTATTATCATTTTGTATATCGTCTGCTAATCGCGTCGTATTCCTTTGACATAATTCTACAATATTTTTCAAGCTGTTTTCGATCTGAGGGACCAGGATATGAGCGGCCGTGATAAAATCATTTTGAAATCCGGCGTAAATCCCTTCAATGAAAACATGTGTGCGATCTGCTGGAATAAATGGTGTTTCACACTTTTCAATGAGCATGGCGACCAAATCTTTTGTGACTAGCTTGTCAAAATCCATTATTGTCTTTATTTCCCTTAAGATACGAATATGCAAATCCCTCCATCGATTACGGGATAAATTTGAATTAAACTCTTCTTGATTACTAACACCGCTTACTGTGCCTTTTGGTGTGTAATAAACGTAATTATTGAATAAATGTGCTAAAGGGCTCTGCCTCGCTTCCTCCAACATAGCTTCTACTCTCGCTGATTCAATTAAAGGCAACTCTAACATCAGCGAATAGCCATCACTAAAACTTTCTATATTTAAAGCTGCGATATCTTCAGTAATATCCAGGTCTATATTTAGATCTATCCCGACTTTCCTCAGCATTTCAGAATGAAATGGCTGTTCCTGCTTAATCTTCCGCTCAATCCGTTTTCTTGTTTCCTCTATATTTCCTACTCCCTTCAGCTCTCTTAAACTTTCGGTGTAGAGCGCCAAAATTGTTGGGTAGTAGGTATTAGGCTGTTTTTGGGAAACATGGAGGTCAGCTTCTTTTTCCAAACATTCAGAGAATGCTTGATGATATTGAGATTTATCGAAGGATCTTATATCGAGCAACATTTCTATATAATTCTTAGCATCACTGTACTTATTTTCAGCGATACATTCAGCATGTTTTTTAGAAAAGTTCAGGTGTAGTGTGTCTTTAAAATGGGTATCACTTAGAAACAGGGAAGGTTTTAAAAGTGTTAATTGATTATACGAAGAATTTTGTTTTTGTATTTCGTCGAGGAGAAAAATCCTTAAATCGTCTAATTGATTTTTAAATATCGCCTTTGCTTTCCTTATCAATTGAATGCCGCGTACTAGGTACGCAATATCTTTTGTCTCATTATATATGTTCTGGTATGCACTCACGGACACTTGGATACTGTTGACTTTATCCTGCCCAGTTATGAATTTGATATCATTTATTCTGGCAATTAATTCCAGGTTTTCAAATTCCTCTAGTGGAAGTTTAAAACCGGGCTGTTGGTTTAAGTTATTAAAAGCTTTGTCAGACATTTCGCAATCTGTGATTGCTAATAATAGGGACGCTGAGCTATCAGGGTTCAATCTGGCAATTTTATACAACTCAATCCGTAACGATCCGGAAAATTTATCTTTTGGTATTTGCATGGCTGATTAGATTACTTTAGAATAATTTGTAGAACTAACGTTAAGGGCGTATACGAAATTAACAAACCGTCTTATCGTATCATTCGAACCTTCAGAAGAATTATCCGTTAAATATGTCGACAAGCACTTTTTAACGATAAAGCATTACTTTATCGTAGAGGCATCTTAGTCAACTCCCCAATGATTTTTCATTATATCTGCAAAGTGTTCATCTCTTTCATGTTGAAAAGGATTAAATAAATTCTTTCGAATACTTATATTGCCCTGACTTAAAGCTTCTTCGCTAAAATCTATGGAATGCCCTCTGAATTTATACTTATCTTTAATTTGCGGACCATGCTCGGTATGTTCAATTTCACATTCCGCAATTCCATACGTTTTAAATTCTGTAGAATTAAACTTCCCCGCCTGGATATTTCCTCCAACAGTGGGAACTTCTTGATTTCTGATAATTTCACGCATAAGATGGAAATATGTATAATTTCCAGCAACCGATCCAAATAAATTTGCTGCCATATTCTGTGCTGTTTGATCTCCAATCATATACGGATTAGCTTCATCAAAATTTATTTCATTTTTTTCGAATAGAATTTCACTATTTGGTGTTTCTTGCCTCGACTTAAATTGATATAAATGGAAGTCATTATTTATTGGGCAATATCCTCCAATTAAAACTGTTGACAGCCCATATTGTCTGTGAATGCCCATGAGTTGAATTGAAATTTGCCTGTATATTGATAATGCAATGTCAATTAAATTGTTAATTGAAAAATCTGAATATTGAGGTGAACCCTGAATGTTTGAAAGAACTTCCTCTATGGTATCGACAATTATGCTTCCATTTAAAAAGCTTCCAGAAAAGCACATTCCAAAAGTTGTTTCATGAAGGAGAGGATCTGGCATTCCAGGATTATCTGCACTGGATGGACCAAATATTCTTACATCAATTTTAAAAATTTTAGTTGCGTCATTGGTTACAATTGCATAGTTGGGATCCGTTAATCTTGAATCAGAAGTGAAAAAAATTTCGTTACCTTGTTTCCAGGCTAAACATAATGTCATAATACAATTTTTTAAATTTCAAATCGCTGTTTACTCCGTATGTATTGCGACATATCATTCGATAAATACAATAAGTAAACGTTTGGCAAATACCTAGACCCTTTGATCTATAATTAATGTAGGTGAAATTTGATGACGACAGCCGGGCACTCCGCCATATCTTTCCATGCAAAAGGATACTGCTGCTATCCCTGTCGCGGCTACGTTCAAAATGCTAATCTCCTAACCCGATTATCTGCTAGCTAATGCTAAGCATATAACCCCGAAAATAATTAAAATCCCACTAATAAATGTCAGGACATTTTCCCAGAATGGAGTAAGTAATGCACTTCGGTAATTCTTAAACCCTTGTCCACCAGCAGGGTTTCTACGATAGAATCTCCTTCTGCCAATAAAAAGTTTAAGGGCAGTTCCTATGAGTAGGGCCAAAACGCCGAAAATGATTAATACAGCATTATCTCTATTCATAGTTTACGTTTAACAAATTAAACTTTGTAAAATTCTGATTTGAATAAAGTTGGGACTTAAAATTCTTGCACTAATTTATACAAAAAAAAGTATCTAAGCTTCTTTTATATATAATTCAAAGATTTAATTATGGAGTTTTTGTATGATAATTCAACTATAAAAACATTTAATTTTGAATAAGTATACTGATCTGTTAACCCTCACTTATTCTTTTTAGTTTTCGCAACAAAATCGTCATTAATCATAGCGCCATGTTTTTCTTCAATTATTTTGAAGAAAGAAGAGAGAGAAATTTTTTTATTGAAACACATAATAGCTAATGTAGACATAGGAATTCTATATCCATCATCGTCAATTATCTTTGTAATAATATGCCTATGAACACCGAGCTCTTTACTTTGAAGATTGATTGATCCATTTAAATTAATCCAGTTATTACGTATATAGTTGCATACAAATTTGTCAAGCAAAAACACTTTACCTGCTTCTTCTAAATTTCTTTTCTTATTTTGGTTCTCTTTAGACATTATGACAAAAAAAGAAATTATATTCAAATATTATTGTCACGATAGTGACAATCTAATAATATTTTATTATGTTTGTAATTGATTATTTATATTTGCGATACTTCTTATAAAATATATGAAGCATTCGCTTTGAATCTCGTTCTCGAAAACTAGTAACTTTTAACACGCGAGATGATAAGTGTAAATGCCTACGCCTTATAAAGGGCGTGGGCTCACTTATACGTGTGTAGGTATTACTAGTACCTCGAGAGCGATATAAGCTGAGTTCCACGCCTCTTTTTTTTGGCACAATTTAAAATTCACTCTGCTTAATTCTCAGCGCATTTCTTCTTTCTTTAATCATAGTCTCGCATGTACGTAATTGTTGAACCAATAGTTGCTGCCTATGATATAAACAAGATATTTATTGCATTATAAGGCCTGGGAGGTACTGATTTTCTTTTGAGTTAGTGATTGGGAGTCTCAGGCTGCTTTTTCTAACCGACCATTTTTGCCTTTGCCTATGTAATACGATTACATAAAAAAGCCCTCGTACTCAATCTTGGCGGACTAGTAGAGGGCCATAGCCAACAAAACGAATCGTTTCATTTAACTTAACCAATGTATGAATTATTTTTTATTCTGCAAGGGTAGGATGGCTTTTGGGTACCCAATACTTATTGGGTGCTGCCTCCTTCTTTGCCCTGCCAATGCCAATGCCTCGTACTCCGCTGGGTATTCAGGTCACACATGGCAGCAACAAACCATATCAGGAAATCTCCACGATGCGTCCGGCCCTTTGCCGGGTGTCAATATTTATGTTAAAGGGAAAAACGTGCATACCGTTTCCACTGCTGACGGCAAATACTCTATTGATGCCGGACCACAGGATATTCTCGTGTTTGAAAGCATTGGCTATAAGACGGTGGAAATCTCAGTAGACGGAAGAACGACTATTGAACTGACTCTCGAAGAAGATTCTGCCACACTTGAAGAAGTAACCATTAATGCAGGGTATTATAACGTGAAAGAGCGTGAAAGTACCGGGAGCATTGCCCGGGTTACAGCTAAAGATATTGCCAAGCAGCCGGTTGCCAATCCTCTGGCTGCCCTTCAGGGGCGTATGGCCGGTGTCGATGTAATACAAACCACCGGCGTGCCTGGTGGTGGTTTTGAAGTTCGCATACGTGGGCGCAACAGCCTGCGGGCCGAGGGCAACAATCCGTTGTACATCGTAGACGGCATGCCGTATGCCGCGGAGAGCCGCAGTGACAGCAATGCCTCGGCAGGAGTGCTCGGCGGCAGTGGCATCAGTCCCCTGAACGGTATCAACCCCTCCGATATCGAAAGTATTGAGGTACTCAAGGATGCCGATGCCACGGCGATATACGGTTCGCGGGGTGCCAACGGCGTGGTGCTCATTACCACAAAAAAAGGGAAAGCCGGGAAAACCAAGTTTACCCTGAATGCTTACTCCGGTACGGCAACCGTCACAAAGAGGCTCGACCTTATGGACACATCCCAATACCTGCGGATGCGCAGGCAGGCATTTGCGAACGACGGCATTACCGAAATTCCCGAATGGGCCTACGATGTCAACGGCACCTGGAGCCAGGAGCGTTCTACCGACTGGCAGAAGGAACTGATCGGCGGGGCGGCCTTTACCACCAACGTGGACGGCGGTATTTCAGGGGGCAACGAGAACACCCAGTTCAGCCTGCGGGGAACCCTGTACAGGCAGTCGACCGTATTTCCGGGGGACTTCGCCTACCGTAAGGCTGCGGCGCACCTGTCGGTAAACCACACTTCGGTGGACGGCCGCTTTACCATGACCACAGCCGTTAGCTATGTAGCCGACAGGAACAACCTGCCGGGGCTGGATCTTACAAGGACCGCCCTGACACTGGCGCCCAACGCCCCTGCCTTATACGATGAGCTGGGCAACCTGAACTGGGAAAACAGCACGTGGGAAAACCCGTTAGCAGCCCTGCTTCAAAAATATGTAGCGGCAGGCAGCAATCTGAATACTGCGGGAACACTGGGGTACCGCCTGGCTCCGGGGCTTACAGCAAAGGCTACATTAGGTTATGCGGAGAACCGGCTTGATGAGGACAAAAAGACGCCGCACACCATTTACAATCCGGCTTTTGGGATGACCAGTGCCCGATCATCATTGCTGCGCAGCAATTCGGTACAGAAATCATGGAACATCGAGCCACAGCTGAATTATGAACGCGAATATCGTTTTGGTAAGCTGAGCCTGCTGGCTGGGGCGACCTTCCAGCAGCGCGATGGGGAAGCCGTTGCACTCAATGCTACCGGATTTTCCAACAACAGCCTTATCGGCAACCCCACCGCGGCGACGCGGGTGGACATCTTAGGCTATAATACAACCGAATACCGCTATGCGGCTATTTTTGGACGTATCAATTATGCCCTGGCCGGGAAATATTTCCTGAACCTTACCGGCAGGCGTGACGGCTCCAGCCGTTTCGGGGCGGGCAACCGTTTTGCAAACTTCGGTGCCGCAGGGGCGGCATGGCTTTTCGGTGAGGAAGCAACCGTACAGGAACTTTTGCCCTGGCTGAGTTTTGGGAAACTCCGCGGAAGTTACGGTACCACCGGCAGCGACCAGATCGGCGATTACCAGTTCCTGAATACCTACGGCCCAACAGGTATTGCATATGGCGGTACGGTTGGCCTGCAGCCCCTGCGGTTGTATAACCCTGATTTTAGCTGGGAGAGTACCAGTAAATGGGAAGCCGCAATCGAACTGGGATTCTTTAATGACAGGGTCATGCTGACCGGGGCCTGGTACAGGAACCGCTCCTCCAGCCAGCTTGTAGGTATACCATTGCCCGGGACTACGGGGTTTGCGTCCATACAATCCAACCTGGATGCCACGGTACAGAATGAGGGTATTGAAGTAGAGTTCAGGACCGCTAACATCCGTACCGAGGGCTTTACATGGAATACATCAGTCAATTTTACCGCTGCCCGCAACAAATTGCTGCGGTTTCCGGGGCTCGAAAGCTCTACTTATGCCAGCCAGTTTATGGTAGGCCAGCCTTTGGATATTATCAAAGGATACCGTAATACAGGAGTTGACCCTGATACAGGGCTGTACAGCTTCAGGGATTATAACAACGACGGGGCCATCACGGAAGCAGACCGGCAGAATGTTATAGCGTTGGCACCGAAATTCTACGGTGGGGTGCAAAACAGCTTGCAGTATAAAGGGTGGCAACTGAATTTCCTGTTCCAGTTCGTCAAACAGAAAGGCTACAATTACATGAGTAACGGCGTGATACCGGGGCTGGCACAGAACCTTCCTGCGGCATTTTCCAATAATCCTGGGGTACAGCAGTATACGGCGGGCTATAATAATGATGCCGTCGATGCTTTCTATCGCTTTTCGCTAAGCGATGGCGGGCTGACCGATGCTTCCTACATCCGCCTGAAAAACCTGTCCTGCTCCTATACCCTACCGCAAAAATGGTTGCCAGGCGTAGGCTGCCGCCTGTACCTGCAAGGGCAAAACCTGCTCACCATTACCTCGTTTAAAGGGAACGACCCTGAAAACCAAACCCGTGGTACCCTGCCACCCCTGAAAATATATACCCTTGGGGCCGAGTTCAATTTTTAATTTATACAGTATGAAAACACATATCAAACATTTTAGGATATCCAGACTTTGGATAAGCTGCGCTGGTGGTATAGCTGCACTGCTGCTGCTGGGCTGCGAAGAATTTGTAGCCGTGGACGTACCGGATTCGCAGTTGGGCGGTACGGCCGTTTTTGAAGACGCCGCCACGGCGGATGCCGCTATGGTAAGCATTTACAGTACGCTCCAGTCCAGGGCACTTGTCACTGGAGAGACTGGTGGCATTTCCATATTGATGGGCTGCTATGCCGACGAATTGGTAAGTTACAGCAACTGGGGGCTTGCCGAGGAAGCGTTTTACCAAAACAGCCTGAAGGCCAGCGATGCCGGGGTTGCTACACTATGGAACGAGGGCTACAGCGTAATATACAGCGCCAATGCCATTATTGAGGGGCTTGCCGGGCCTTCGGCGGTGCCGCAGGCAGATAAAGACCGTATTACCGGAGAGGCGCTGCTCGTGCGTGCCTACATGCACAGTTACCTCACGTCGCTTTTCGGGGCAGTGCCTTATGTCACCGATACCGATTACCGGGTGAATACCTCCATTGCACGAAACACACAAAGCGAAGTGTACGGGCTATTGCTTGCCGACCTGCAGCGCGCGCATGACCTGTTACCGGAAGTGTATCATACAGCGGATCGTTCCCGGCCAAATAAAGCAGTTGCAGCAGCCCTGTTGGCAAGGGCATACTTATACAACGGGCAATGGCAGGCGGCCTCCGATGCCGCCAGTGAAGTGATCAACGCTACAGCGATGTACGGTATCGAAAGTAATCCGGAGGATGTATTCCTTAAGGAAAGTACCTCAACGCTATGGCAGTTACTGCCCCGCAGTGAGGGCATGCCGACATTTGAAGCCCTTAATTTTTTCTTCGAGACAGGGCCTCCGCCTTCCCGCGCGCTATCGCCATTGCTTGTAGCGGCATTTGAGCCGGGCGACCTCAGGCGTGATCACTGGATCGGTGAGGTGACCGATGGGACATCCACCTGGTATTACGCCAATAAATACAGGCAACATGACTTTGGGAGCGTATCCACAGAGTACTCCATCCAGCTGCGCCTTGAGGAGCAATTGCTGATACGGGCAGAAGCACGCGCACGCGCTGGCGACCTTATCGGTGCAACGGAGGATCTTGATGTCCTTCGGCTGCGGGCAGGGCTGAACCCGACCGCTGCGGCGACGGCAGAACAGCTTGTCGCAGCAGTACTGCAGGAACGAAGGGTCGAACTCTTTACCGAAATGGGGCACCGTTTTTTTGACCTTGCACGCACCGGACAGGCCGGTACTGTTTTAGCTATCAAGCCCGGCTGGGACGTCAACGACCTCCTCCTGCCCCTACCAGAACGGGAACTGACCCTTAACCCCAACCTGCTGCCACAAAACCCAGGCTATTAAGAAGGGCTGTGGGCCGGGGGACAAAATGAGTTAGTCCTGTGCCTCCGGTTCCGCGGTACCTACTCATCATAATACATCATACCATGGACACTACAACTCGCTTCCTGCTGCTTTTATTCTTTTTGGGAACGGGCACGATGACAGCCCAAAAAAAGAAACTTACACCCGACGACTATAAGGATTGGCACTTGCTGGCGCCAGGCGCCCTAACAGATAACGGCCAATGGTGTTATTATACGTTGCATTATGATGCGGCAGATACCCTGTTTGTAAAAAGCCTGGACAACGGGCAGCAATATAGTTTTCCAGAAAGCCTGCATGGGCAATTCTCTACCGACAGCCGCTGGTTTGCATCCCTTGTTGAGGATACGCTGACCGTCCTTGAACTCGATAACGGGAAACGGCGCAGGATGCCCGATATAAAAGAGTTCACTTTTACATGCAATGCCATTTTGACTACCACCCAGACAAAGGGTTCCGGTAAAGCACTCCGTATCATAAACCCACAAGGTGACGTAATCGCCTCTTTTGAATCGGTCATAAATTACAAGGCATCCATAAGTGGTGCTGTGGCGATTGCGCGGTGGATGGAAGAAAAGCAAGTGCTCACAGTTATAGATAGTTCCTACCGGCATTATAAAATAATTTCACTTGCCAACGGTGGCGGTACTGTAAAGAGACTGTTATGGAGCAGCGATGGAACTGCGGTACTGCTCTACAGGACAAGCAGTGGGACTGCTACGGACAGCCTGGAATATGTGAAGCTGGATACATTGAGTGAAGGGGGCATTTTTACAACTGTACTGGATACCAAATCCCTGCCGGCTGCTGCAACGCTGAGTGATGATTACCTCACCATCGGGGCGGACGGCGCGTCCGTCCTATTCAACGTCATTGAGAACAAGCAACCGGAGGCCTTGCCAGATGGCGTACAGGCCTGGCATGCAAAAGCACCTGCAGCCACACCAGAACCGGAAGGCCATGGTAGGGCATACTGCTGGGTATGGCATCCTGCATCCGGGGAAGTAAGGCCATTGGAAAACGATTCCCTTACCGGTTTTGTGCTTAGCGGCGATGCAAGGCACGCATTGCTTTTCAACCGTAAAAAATACCGCCCGCATTACAAATACGGGGGCGAGGTCATGGATGTCTATTTGGCGGATGTGCACACCGGCACCATGAAAAAGATACTGGAGCGCCAGCCCAATGAAAATGACTATACTTCCCTCTCCCACGCAGGAAAATATATATTGTACTACAGGGACAGCGGTTGGTGGGTCTACGATATACAAATTGGGAAGCACCGCTGCATTACTGAAAAAGTAAAGGCTGACTGGCAGGACATGGAATATGATTACAGTGGGTTTCCACTGCCCTGCGGTATCGCGGGCTGGGGCACCAATGATTCCGAGATATTCCTGTATGATAATTTTGACCTCTGGCGTGTAAAGCCCGATGGCAGCGGTGCTGTCAGGATCACCAATGGGAAGCCTGAGGGTAAGCGGTACCGTGTCTGCCATACTACCCTACTTGTATCCCGAAGCAGGTCACCGCAGTTTGAAAGCCATGTACTGGATCCCAGTGGGGGGCTGCTGCTCCATGCATTGGACACAGGCAGAGGAAGCCAATCGCTTTTGCTTTGGAAAGACGCTCAGGGATTGGAGGTATTGGATAGCGGCGATAAGAAGATCTATAATGTCAGCAGAGCTTCGGGCGGCAACTATTACCTGTTCCTTGAAAGCAGCTTCGCTGCCGCGCCTGCCCTGCGGTTTGCTGCCCCGGGACAGACAGCTACTACGGTAGTGCAATCAAACCCCCGGCAGTCACAATTCAGTTGGGGTTATTCCAGGCTGATCCATTACCGTTCGGGAGGGAAGTCCCTGAACGGGGTGTTGTGCTATCCTGCCGGTTATGATCCCGCAAAAAGCTACCCCATGATCGTAAATATCTACCAGCGGCAATCCTCCCTGCTCCACGAATACCAGCTACCGACCCTGTATGAGCCGAACGGCTTCAATGCATCAATCTACACCTCGGAAGGTTATTTTGTCCTCTATCCTGATATTGCCTTCCGTATCAACGACCCGATGGGCTCCGCATTGCGGGACGTGACTGCGGCAGTAAAAGAAGCAGTACGGAATCCCGCTATAGACCCTGATAAGATCGGGTTATTGGGACACTCGTTTGGCGGGGCGGAAACAACCTACATTGTAGGCCACAGCAAATTGTACCGCACCGCCGTTGCTGGCGCGCCTGTTACCGATTTTACAAGTTGCTACCTTGGGTATGACGGTTACGGCAGCTCTAATATCTGGCGTTTTGAGAACCAGCAGTTTCGTATTACGGCACCCTTTTACAGCACTGCCTTTATCAATAATTCACCGCTCGCCGCTGCCCAAAACATTACTACACCGTTACTGTTATGGTCCGGTACCCGTGACATGAGCGTAGATGTGGGCCACAGTAAAAAACTCTATACGGCCTTATGGCGTTTAGGCAGGGAATGTACGTTATTGCTTTACGAAGGGGAAGGCCACCTGATCCTGGCTAACAGGGAATACCAGCGCGATATCAGCCGCAGGATGATGGAATGGTTCGACCATTACCTAAAAGCAGGGCCATGCCCTGATTGGAAATAAAAATGGTGCCCGTCTCCGGGCACCACATTCCCATACCGGGAATACATTATAATTTCCTGTACAACGTTTTTGCACATTCATTTATATTCGGGTTCACTTTGCCAAAAGCCGTCCTGGTAACGCCCTGGTACAGCATGGTGCACGCCTGCGGGTTAGACACATTGCTGCAGGTCACCGACTGGTGACAGGGCTGAGTTGCCGAAAGGTTAATCCAGCCTGTTTCATCTGCAAATGCGGCACTCGATGCCGGTTTTTGGGAGGCAAAAGCTCCCGTTACGGCAAGCGCTATCGCTGCCATGGGTAACACATTTTTTAAAACTGAAATTTTCATGGTATAAAAATTTAAATGATGATCTACTCTCTTACAGGTTTTCGATCTTCCCCTGCTACCGGCCGGTATTTTTTTATGGTACAGGATCAAAATTGAAGTAGGCCCGCTGGAGGCGGTAGCGCACTACATGGTGCGCGGTAAGCCCGATGAGCAGATCACCGCGGACGATAAAGCTCTCCACTTCCTCCCCTTTATAATGGTACAGGTAAAAACTAAATTCATACCTGTGGGATACAATGTCATAAACATCGACGATAGCTGCTTCTTTTAGCATCGCCGGTTCCTCATAACGCCCGATGCGCTTGGATTTTATATAAAGGTAGCGCCCCGCAGCATAGGCATAATGGTTAACGATCAGTGGTGCTGCCGCCAGCGACTCTACCCTGCCCTTATCTTCCCTCGCAACTTTTACCACAGCGCGGCTCACCGTATCAATGGTGCGCCCGTGATAGAGCGGCGTAAGGTCGGGGGTAATCCCAATGAAAACATTCCTGTAGAAATAAACATAGATGAGCTGCTTCAGTTCGGCATTGTAGCACAACATTCCGTCGGTGTCAAAAATGCCGTTGCCTTGCCCTTCCAATAATTCCGGGGCTGTGTAGGATTTGGCTCCGGAAGTGGTTGGGAAGATACCGAGTACACTTTTTTTAAGGGCTGCGTTTATTTCCCGGGTGGCGAGGCTGCCATTTTCAAGCACTGCGTAGTTAGAGAATTGCGGCGTAACCTTTGCCACCCTTTGCGCAGTCCATGTTCCGGTCGTCCCCTTAAAAACAGCCGGAAGGTTCCCGTCTGCGACAAAAAAATAAGGGCTGCCCACCCTGACCTGAAGGCTGGAAAAACGAAGGGTGTCGACACCCTTCAGTGCTATTTTTAGAGGTTGGGCTGCACGCAGTAAAGTATCTATAGACAGGAGGTGCATGGGTGCGGAAGTATTCCCAAGATAAAGGTTGGGGCCTGCCAAACCGGCAATGTAATACGAATTATAAGTTATGTCAAGCCCTTTGCCCTGGACTGCCGGATGGTGGGGATAGCGGCGCAGGAACGCATTATTCCTATGGATACCGTGTTCTGAAAAAGCGTAAAGTATTATCATGGTCAGTGTACTGAGTGTAGTGAGGATCAACAATGCCACAAGCCTTGCAAATTGTGTTGGAACAAGCTTGCCCAACGCTATGGTGACCGGGTTTATGTGCTGCTCTTTATTGCTATGGATATGTATGCCGAAGCCGGCCAGAAGTACAAAAACGAGATTAAAGGCAAGGTGTTCCCCCCACCCCATTTCCGATAGTATCCCTCCGCAGGAACAGGGGATGTAAAAGCTCCAGTTGAGTATGATGATGATATACACAGAAAACATTACCATAAGGCAGAAGGCTGCACAGAGGCCTGCAAGCCGCAACAGGGCGTTGCAAAGCATCGCTGCAATAAGTAATTCCGTAACCGGAACCGCCCAGGCAACGGGCCCTGCAATGGCGCTGAGCATGGGTGAACGACCGATCTGTATCCGGAAATGCTCGAAGTCGATCAGTTTACTTACCGCAGCATATACAAACAGAATGATATAAAGGGTGCTTATGGTAAGCAGTAGTGCTTCTTTGAGGGCGCTTGAGATTTTCATAGTAAAAACAGTTTAGAAGGTATAGCGATGCTTAGCATACTAAATTAAGCGGGCATTGGAGAAGTACACCTATGAAAACCACGACAAAAAACAGGAAAAGCAGTCCGGTTTTCTCTATGGGCGTATGCAAAACAGGAGGCCATAAAGCCTCCTATTACAACAATTTCCGGACACTATCCATCATTTTTTTCCTGCCTGGCTCAGTTCCGAAAGCTTTTCATTGAGTTCAACCAGGCCGGCCTTGCTCAGGCAGTCCACTGCAATTTCTTTTAGTTCTGCAAGCGACTCCTCGGGTGCATTGGCAAAGACCGTCATGCCTTTTTCATCGTCTTTTAATTCCAGTCCGCGGCTGATTACATGGTGCAGGATAAAAGCATTTTTACGGGATAGTTTCAGGTCAATACGCACGGTGTCATTCATGCCCGGGATACTCAGTATGGTATCGAAAACCTGGGCCACTTCATTGTTCGTCAGCATAAGCATCGTAGTTTAAATTAGTAATTCATAATCCCGTAAAAATAGTACGCATTCCCTTATTTACCCTTACCAAAAAAGGGCAGGGATAGGACAGCTGGTACCCTTATGCTTACTTTAGCATTCGGGTGGCCGACAGGAAAAACCTTCCTGCGCGCAGTCAGGATATTCCCGCCATAAGGTTACAATGTTTTCGAAAAAGCACGCTACCCCTTCGGGCGTGCACTTTCGGAATGCCCATTTTAAGGGCCAATAGGTCGTTGGCTGTGCTTAGGGAGATTACCGGTCTTCCGTAATCGGCAAGATGTCCGGTTGTATCACAACCGCTATCTTGCTGCCCTTCACTCGGAACTCGTGGGCAGGGATTGCTGCAAAGAATAGTGTTTCAGATCGTAAAAAATGAATGCGATGGAGAAGAAAGATGAAACCAAAAGCAAATGGCTCCACCTGAGGCTAAGCCGGGAGGAGCACGCCAAATTACATAAGGATTTTAAGAACTCTACCTGCCGGAGCCTGAGTGAATTTGCCCGCAAAAAAGTAATGGGCCAGCTTATCATTACCACGTACCGGAATGCTTCCACGGACGAGGCCATGAATGAGTTGATCCGCCTGCGGGCAGAGCTGAATGCGATCGGCAATAATTACAACCAGGTAGTGAAAAAGATGCACACCCTGCAATCCTTTCCTGAATTTATTGCATGGGCTGCCAGTCATAACCTGCAGTCCGAAAAAGTAGCCAGTCAGCTGGAGACCCTGCTGTTACTCATACAAAAATTGGGTCTGCAATGGTTGCGGTGATCAAGACCGGTACATCAGTACAGCGAATCCTAAACTATAATGAAAACAAAGTAAAAGAACAGGTAGCAAAGTGTATCGGGGCTGCAAATTATCCCGCTGCGCACGATACCATGACCCTGGATATGAAGCTGAACCGCCTGCTTCGGCAAAATGCGCTCAATGATAATGTAAAAAGGGGAAGCGTCCACATCTCCCTGAATTTTGACCCGTCGGAAAAGGAAATCGACAATGAACGTTTAATGGCCATCGCTACCTCCTATATGAATAAGATAGGCTTCGGCGAGCAGCCCTGGCTCGCCTACCGACATGATGATGCAGGCCACCCGCACATTCACCTTGTTACGATAAAAGTACGAAGTGACGGAAGCCGGATCAACATGCAGAACATTGGCAGGAACCAGTCTGAAAAAGCACGCAGGGAAATTGAAGTTGCCTTTGGTTTAGTTAAGGCGCAGGGCAAAAAAAAGGCTGAGAGCCTTGATAACGTATCGGTGTCGGTGCCTAAGGTAGCCTATGGGAAGGTGCCGACACAGCGTGCTATCGGTGCCGTGGTCTCAAAGGTGGTATCCAATTATAAGTACACGAGCCTTGCAGAACTGAACGCCGCCCTACGCCAGTACAATGTCATGGCGGACCGTGGGGAGGAAGGCTCCAGGACGTTCATAAAGAAAGGTTTGTTGTATAGGGCACTTGATAAAGAGGGGGCTAAGGTTGGTGTACCCATAAAGGCAAGCAGCCTGCAAGGCAGCCCTACCCTTTCCCGTATCGAAGCACGGTTCGCGGCCAATGAGATTGCTAAGTCACCGCATAAGTCCCGATTGAAAAACAGTGTAGATAGTGCACTCAGCGGAGCCGCTACCCCTCTTATGAATGCTATGATACAGCAATTGGAAAAGCAGGGTATTGCGACGGTGCTGAGGCAGAATCCACAGGGGCAGCTCTACGGGATTACCTATGTGGATCATGTAACCGGGTGCGTTTTCAACGGCAGCACCCTTGGTAAAGCCTACAGTGCCAAAGGAATCATGGAACGTTGTAATGAAAAGGTCTTAACAAAAGGTGCCGTAGGCAAGCAGTCCCATCGCACTGCAAAGCCTGATAGATCCTTCGGTCACGGGGAGGGTAATGATGCTTTTGCCAGGGAGGTGCAGAAATTCATTGAGGTGCTGACGGCACCGGAATTTTCAACAGGGTATATACCACGTGAGCTGAAAGTAAAGAAGAAAAAGAGGAGAAAAGGGAATTGAATGCAATACTTAATATTATGGCTATGCAAACAGGTGAAAATGAACAGGCACTGCGTAACATTATTGATATGACCCGGCTGATGAGCCTTGTGGTTTTGGTACTGCATTACTACCATAGCTGTTACAGTGTTTTCAGTTATTGGGGATTGCAAAATGATTTCATCGACCAGATGATGGAGACTATTGAAAGGACTGGGATTTTCAGCAGTTTCCATAAAGCAAAACTGTTTACACTGGGATTATTATGCATTTCCCTATTGGGGGCAAAAGGCCGTAAAGATGAGAAGATGCAACTAAAGACAGGTACTACCGCTATTACCTGCGGAGTATTGCTGTATTTTATCGGGAGGCTCTTATTCTTTTGGGATACCGGGGCTGAACTTGTAGTGATTTCCTATATCACGATTACCTCCACAGGTTACCTGTTGATACTTGCAGGTGGTACCTATCTCTCGCGCATCATCAAAAGGACACTCGACAGCAGAGATATCTTTAACCACCAGAATGAGACCTTCCCGCAGGAAGAACGGTTGCTTGAGAATGAATATTCGGTAAACTTACCTGCAAAATACCACCTGAAAGATAAAGTACGCAACAGTTGGGTCAACATCATCAACCCGTTCAGGGCGCTTATGGTACTGGGTACACCCGGTGCCGGTAAATCCTATTTTGTGATCCGCCACGTTATTACCCAACACATACGAAAAGGGTTTACTATGTTTGTATACGACTTTAAATTCGATGACCTTTCACGCATCGCCGACAATACCTGGCTGAAGTACAAAGACACCTACCCGGTGCCGCCCAAATTCTATGTAATCAACTTTGACGACCTGTCCCGAACCCACCGCTGCAACCCGCTGGAACCATCAGCCATGACTGACATTACCGATGCCGCCGAGTCGGCGCGTACCATCCTTATGGGGCTGAACCGGGAGTGGATCAAAAAGCAGGGTGACTTCTTTGTGGAATCCCCGATCAACTTCCTGACGGCTATTATCTGGTACCTGAAAAAATATAAGGACGGCGAATTTTGCACCCTCCCCCACGTCATTGAACTCATGCAGGCCGACTACGACAGCCTTTTTACCTTACTGCGTACCGAAAAAGAAATCGAAGTGCTCATCAACCCCTTCGTCAACGCATACCTCAACGATGTTATGGAGCAGCTTGAGGGGCAGATCGCATCAGCAAAAGTAGCAATGGCACGCCTGTCCAGCCCACAGCTGTACTATGTGCTATCGGGAAATGACTTTAACCTCGACATCAATAATCCCGAAGACCCCAAGATCGTATGTATGGGCAACAACCCCCAGAAAATACAGATCTATGGCGCGGTACTTTCCCTGTATGTCACGCGACTGGTAAAACAGGTCAACAAAAAAGGGAAACAGAAAAGCAGCCTGGTCTTCGATGAGTTCCCAACCATTTACCTCAACAATATGGACAGCCTGATCGCGACAGCCCGTAGCAACAAGGTAGCTACCTGTTTGGGCATACAGGACTTCAGCCAGCTCCGGAAGGATTATGGGCGGGAGCAGGCCGATGTGATCATGAATATTACCGGTAACATCATCAGCGGGCAGGTTACTGGCGATACCGCCAAGCAGCTTTCCGAACGTTTCGGGAAGATCATGCAGGACCGTGAAAGCCTTTCCATCAACAGCAGCGATACCTCTATAAGCCGTTCCAAACAATTGGAATCGGCCATACCGGCTTCCAAGATTGCAGCACTCAGTTCAGGTGAATTTGTAGGCATGGTTGCCGATGAGCCCGATTGTAAGATAGCGCTGAAAGCGCTGCATTGTGAGATACAGAACGACCATGAAGCCATTAAACAGGAGGAAAAAGGATACAAGGATATTGAAGAGGTGCGTAGGCTGGACCCTTCCCAGGTGCAGCGGAATTATCTTCAGGTAAAACAGGACATACAGGATATCATCCATTCAGAAATGGAGCGCCTGCGCAATGATCCTGCCCTTGCCCATTTGATCATCCGGAAATAATTACTCGTCGATAAATACTATATATTTGTAACAGATGGTCTTTAGCAACTACAACCCTTAAGACCGTTATAATTTTTTTACCATGCTTGAAAATCAATTTGCAGAAGTAGCAGGGCTGATAAAATCAGCACAGCTTAGAGCGTTAAAGGCAGTAAATACGGAACTCATTGACCTTTATTGGAATGTTGGGGCGTATATTAATACCCGTATTGAAAGTGCAGAATGGGGACAGTCAATAGTTGCAGACCTTGCCCGCTACCTCCAGGATAATGAACCGGGCTTAAAAGGATTCTCTGACAAGAACCTTTGGAGGATGCGCCAGTTCTATCTCGCGTATAAAGACCTTCCAAAACTCTCACCACTGGTGAGAGAAATAAGCTGGACTAATAATCTCGCTATTTTTTCAAGGTGCAAATCCGACCAGGAAAAAGAATTTTATCTGGCCCTGGCAGCCCGTGAAAAATATGGAAAGCGCGAACTGGATCGCCAGATTTCATCCGGGCTGTTTGAAAGGACAATGCTGGGTAATGCAATTCTCTCACCAGTGGTGAGAGAATTGCATCCCGAGGCCGTAAACAGTTTTAAAGATAGCTATATCCTTGATTTTCTTAACCTCAAGGAGCCTTACACAGAAAGCGACCTGCAAAAAGGGCTGGTCAACCAAATGAAGGAATTTATACTGGAACTGGGGAAAGACTTCCTGTTTTTTGGACAGGAATATAAATTACAAGTAGGCAGTAGCGATTTCTATATTGACCTGCTGTTTTATCACCGTGGGCTGCAGTGCCTCGTGGCATTTGAATTGAAAGCGGATAAGTTCAAACCGGAACACCTTGGCCAATTGAATTTTTACCTTGAGGCACTGGACAGGGATGTAAAGAAAACACATGAAAACCCTAGCATCGGTATTTTGCTGTGCAAGGATAAAGACAACGAAGTGGTTGAATATGCGCTAAGCCGCAGCCTGTCCTCCACCATGGTTGCAGAATATAAGACACGACTTCCCGATAAAAAGTTGTTGCAGCAGAAACTGCATGAGATTTTTAGTGTGGGAACGGATCAAAATTAATGCATAGAAATGGATGCCGGTTTGCAACCGGGAACTGCAACTGTAGCGAAGATGCTGTTGGTAAAGATTTCATCAGCCAGCATTAGGAAATCGCTTGGTAGGGAGTATTTACCCCCAACCAACATCACTACAATAATTACCAATCGGGCTACTTTTATTATCACAAATGGTAAGAACTTCGCATGATAAATAAATAAGAATTATGCAGGATCTTAGAGGAAAAGTAGTGGCGGCCACGGGGGCAAGCGAAGGCATCGGCAAAGCCATAGCATTAAAACTGGCCGGATGTGGAGTAAAAGTGGTGCTGGGAGCCAGGAATACCCGGTTACTCGAAAATGTTGTCGAAGACATTAAGGAAAGCGGTGGCGATGCATTATCTATAACAATTGACGTTTGTAATAAGGCAGACTTAGTTACGTTTGTAACTGCAGCCGTTGAAAAATATGGTAGATTAGATGCTATTATTAATAACGCAGGTGTCGCCCGCCTAAGCCGTATTGATGACCTGGATATCGATGGTTGGGACGATATGATAGATGTAAATATCAAAGGTGTCCTGTACGGTATGGCCGCAGCTATCCCCGTTTTTAAACAACAGCAATCAGGGCACATTATTAATATTATTTCTACCTCCGGACTAAAGATTGTATCCAACCAGGGTGTATATGCAGGGACAAAAAATGCTGTCCGTACCATTGCAGAAGCATTCAGGCAGGAGTCGGACGGTACCATACGCATTACCGGAATTTCACCCGGATATGTAAAAACCGATTTTGCGGCTAAGAGTATAGCATCTGAAGGACATAAGGCTGCAGCCCGGAAAACAGTTGAGCAACTGGGCATAAGCCCTGATGCTATCGCTGATGCTGTAATCTACGCCATCAGCCAGCCGGAAGATATTGAAGTAGGCGACATTGTAATTCGACCCGCAAAACAAAATTAATTATTGAAGCCGCAGCTTTATGCAAAACAACTCAAATATATACCATATTAAAAGCATATCACAACTGGTACGCGAACTGGGGCTGCCCACTCCACTACATCCCTTGGTTGCATTGGTAGATTATAATGATACTTCAATAGAAATGCTTGAAAAAGGGCAAAAGATCAGCCTTGATTTTTACAAAATTTCATTTAAGCCTTCCTTTAGAGGCCAAACTAAATACGGGCAGGGCTATTATGATTTTGAAGAAGGTGGCCTGGCTTTTTTAAAGCCCGGCCAGATTGTTTTTACGCCTGGGGATATTGAGGGTTACGTTGGTTTTGCATTGTATTTCCACCCGGATTTCATACGGAATTACCCGTTAGGGAATCAGATAAGCCACTATGGTTTCTTCTCCTACGACGTTTCTGAAGCCTTGTTTTTATCTGCAAAAGAAAAAGAGATCATAACCCATTTATTTGCCTCTATTGCTAATGAGCTCAATACGAATATCGACCAGTTTAGCCAGGATGTTTTAGTGTCGCAAATAGAACTGTTGCTAAATTTTAGCAATAGGTACTACAACCGACAGTTCCTTACCCGAAAAGCAGCTAATAACGATACTGTAAATACATTGGACCAAATTCTGAATACCTACTTTGATACAGGTAATGGATTGAAAAAAGGCGGGCCAACCGTACAGCATATCTGCGGGGAACTACGCTTATCGCAACGCTATTTAAGTGATATGCTGAAATCACTGACAGGGCTTACGACGCAACAGTATATCCAAAACGCAATGATAGAAAAGGCCAAGCAAAAACTATCTGTTACTAATTTATCAGTAAGTGAAATTGCCTACGGGTTGGGCTTTGAACATCCGCAGTCATTTAATAAATTATTTAAATTGAAAACCAATTTGTCACCATTGGAATTTCGTGCACGTTTCAATTAAGTATTATTATGGCGCGTTTACTACAACTATATTACTGGAGGGCTATCGTTGAATCAAGGCTGTTTTGTTTGACATAAAGGGTAATATATTCCAGTATCGCTGCTTTTTGGTCCTGTAACACCGAAAAAGAATTTACATGAAATTCTTCCCCCTCATCACTGATATGGATGATGTCGGTAAAACCCTTTGCGATGATACTTCCCTTTAATCTGAGCAGGCTTTGATGCTTCCTGTTGTCAAGGTCCTTTTTTACTTTAAAGCGTATGACTGTGTCCATCGTGTATGATTATCTATGTATTTTATTTTTATTGATGCTTCGTAAGGCAGCCATCTCTTTACGCATGCCCTGCAGCACATCTCTTATCGTCTCAGGGCTGTCATCCGGCTCAAATTCTTTGGTGGCAATACTACAGGCATATTCCCATATCTCCAAAACGTCCGATGCTTTTACGGTATAAGGATCATAGAAGGCATTGTCAGATATCAGCATTAAACTGTTTTTTCCATTTTTATTCAGGCGCTTGTACACTATACCCTCCGTTTTGGTAAGCAATACATAAGTCCTCCCGTCACGCACTTCCCAAAGGCTTTCTACATATTTTCCTATAATGAACGATCCGTCGTTATGGGGAGGCATCGAATCGCCCTCAACAGGAAACGCCCTGTACTTTCCACTACTAAGGAAAGGAAGCGAAACATGCTGAAGGCTTTCTATAAATTCTGCATCACTATAGCCACTCATGTAACCTGCCCTTGCCTTATGTGGAATGATCTCGATAATATTCTCACCTTTACTATCTACCGTTATAGGTAAAAGTATACGGTTATCTTCAAGTTGTATCAATCCATCCATATTGATTTTCCTAATATCCACCGTTAGTAGCAAGTCCATGCTTACATGATAATAATGCGATAGCTTAATGAGGGTTTCAAAAGGGGGTTGCGACTTGCCTTGTTCATATTTAGCAAGGCTGTCACGCGTTATCGAGAGTCCCTCGGCAACGATTTCCTGCGAGACATCTTTTTTCATTCGGAGGTGCCTGATATTGTCAGAGAATAAAGACATAAGCGTTTTGGGATTATTTATCCCGACAAATATAATCTATTTTGGGAATATCTATCCTAATTTTGTGGGGTACAAAATGGATTGATTATGGAACGCTCGATTGTGCATATGGACCTGGATACCTTTTTCGTATCCTGCGTAAGGCTACAAAACTCTGATTTGGAAGGGATTCCCCTTATCGTAGGGGGTGGAGACCGTGGTGTGGTGGCTTCCTGCTCGTATGAAGCGCACCGGTTTGGCGTGCGCTCGGCCATGCCCATCAAAATGGCACTTAAGCTCTGTCCCGAAGCAAAAATTGTAAAGGGCGATATGGAATTATTCTCCCGTTATTCCAATACAGTTACTCAAATCATAGAAGAAAAGGCACCAGTCGTAGAAAAGGCATCCATTGATGAGCACTACCTGGATATTACCGGGATGGACAAGTTTCACGGTGCCTATAAATGGACCAATGAGCTGGCAGCAAAAGTTACCCATGAAACCGGGCTGCCGATCAGCTTTGCCTTATCGGTGAACAAGACTGTTTCCAAGATCGCCACCGGGGAGGGAAAGCCTAAAGGCAACCTTGAAATATCGAGTCAACAGGTGCAGCAATTCCTTAACCCGCTTTCCATCCGTAAGATTCCCATGGTCGGTAACGCCACCTTTACGTTGTTATCCCGTATTGGCATCCGTAACATACAAACCCTTGCTGAAATGCCGGGACAGGTGTTGCAGGAGATGATTGGTAAAAATGGATTGGAACTATGGAAAAAAGCAAATGGAATTGACAACACACCGGTGGAACCGCACCGCGAGCGTAAATCTTTGTCTACAGAAGACACCTTCCACCAGGATACGACCGACCTGCATTTTTTACGGGCAGTATTCTGCGGCATGGTGGAAAAACTGGCCTACCAGCTCCGGCAGGAGAACTGGCTGACTTCAACGGTAACGGTTAAGATCCGATATTCCAATTTTGATACAGAAACCCGACAGGTTGCCCTTGATTATACCTCTGCTGACCATACCCTGACCAAGGCCGTGCTGGAGCTTTTTGAAAAGCTGTACCAGCGGCGTATGAGCCTGCGCCTTATTGGCGTGCGGTTTAGTGGGCTGGTACGGGGTACCTACCAGATCAATATGTTTGAAGATACGGTGGAAATGATGTCGCTTTACCAGGCTATGGATAAGATCAAGAACCGTTTTGGAGCGAATGCCGTGATGCGCTGCAACGGCGCGTTCCTGAAACCTAAAGCGCTTTAAAATGTACCTCAACTGCCATTCTTTCCATTCCTTGCGCTACGGCACCATTCCTGTGGCAGACCTTATACCGCTTGCCGCTGCATGTGGGGTAACGGCTATGGCACTTACCGATATCAATACGGTAACGGGCATTTATGAATTTTACAGGCTTTGTAACGAAGCGGGCATTAAGGCAATCGTGGGGATGGAACTACGCCACGACAACAGGCTGCATTATATTGCACTTGCAAAAAACCGTGCAGGCCTTGGAGAGATCAACCGGCTGCGCACCCAGCACAACCTTGCCGGGACAGCGTTGCCACTTGTCGCCCCGGGTTTTGAAAATGTGGTTGTAATTTATCCCATTGATAACATTCCTGAAGTGCTGCGGAATTTTGAATACATTGGCATCCGCCCTGAAAACCTTTCCATGCTCATCCGCCCTGAATGGAAATCAAAGCTGGATAAAATGGTCGTACTGCATCCTGTTACCTTTCGCGATAAGCCGGAATACAACCTGCACCGTATATTGCGGGCTATCGACCTGAATACCCTTGGGAGCAAGCTGACCCCTTCGGATTATTGTGTCCCGGGGGAGGTAATGGTGCCAGAAAGTGAACTGCTTGCCACGTACAGCCAATATCCCACTATAATTGCCAATACAATGAAATTAATGGATAGCTGCCATTTTAAATACGAATTCAAGGTACCACGTAATAAAAAACACTATACCGCAAACCGGGATACCGACCTGCACCTCCTGACCCGCCTGGCACAGCAGGGCCTGATCAAAAGGTATGGTGCAGGTAATAGTGCCGCACTGCAGCGAGTTGAAAAAGAACTTAAAGTAATCCACGAACTTGAATTTAGCGGGTACTTCCTGATCACCTGGGACATTATCTGTTACAGTAACTCCATGGGTTTTCTACACATCGGGCGCGGCAGCGGTGCTAACAGCATCATTGCCTACTGCCTGGGCATTACCGATATCTGCCCTTTGGAACTCGACCTTTATTTTGAGCGCTTCCTGAACCTGAACCGCAAAAGCCCGCCCGACTTTGATATTGACTGGTCCTGGAAAGAGCGTGATACCATACTGGAGTACATCTTTACCCGGTACGGACGCGAACACGTTGCTTTTTGCGGAACCAATGTGGAATTCAAATACAAGTCGATATTCCGTGAGGTGGGTAAGGTCTTTGGCCGTCCCAAGGAAGAACTCGATAAGCTCTCAGGGACTTCGATGGACCAGCACGACAAAAATGAGATCGTCAGGCAGATACACAAATACGGGATGATGATGGAGAAATATCCCAACCAGCGTTCCATGCACTCCTGTGGTATCATTATTTCAGAAGACCCCATCACCGATTTTACGGCACTGGAAATGCCGCCAAAAGGTTTTCCGATCGTACAATTTGATATGCATGTTGCCGAAGAAATAGGCTTTGAGAAATTCGATATACTTTCGCAAAGGGGGATCGGCCATATTGACGATGCCGCCAAACTGGTTAAAAAAAACCGTGGCATTGATGTGAATATCCGCGATACCTCCATCTCAAAAGATGAGGCTACCTGCAATGAATACTTGGGGCGTGGCAACACCATTGGCTGCTTTTACATTGAAAGCCCCGCCATGCGCGGGTTGCTACGCCGGCTTAAATGCAACAATTATAAAGTACTGGTAGCGGCCTCTTCCATCATCCGCCCGGGAGTGGCGCAAAGCGGGATGATGAAAGAGTACATTTTCCGTCATAACTATCCTGATAGGTTTGAATATTTCCATCCTGTCTTTGAAGAACAGCTCGGCGAAACCTATGGTATTATGGTGTATCAGGAAGACGTGATCAAGATTGCCCTGCACTATGGCGGGCTTCCTGCAGCCGACGGGGACATCTTGCGCCGTGCCATGAGCGGTAAGGGGCGCTCCAAGGAAGCACTCCAACGGGTAAAGGATCATTTTTTTGAGTGCTGTGCCCGGCAGGGACATCCCGAACAGCTAAGTACAGAGATTTACCGCCAGATCGAATCCTTCGCAGGCTACTCGTTTTGTAAGGCGCACTCGGCCTCATATGCTGTGGAAAGCTACCAAAGCCTGTACCTCAAAGTGCATTACCCCATTGAGTTCATGGTTGCGGTCATCAACAACCAAGGTGGTTTTTACCGTACCGAAGTCTATGTACATGAGGCACGCATGTCCGGCGCAAGGATACACAATCCCTGTGTGAACAAAAGCGAGATTGAAACCACGTTGTACGGCAAAAATGTGTACTTAGGATTTATGCACTTACAGGGATTGCAAAAAGAAGTGGCACAAAACATTGTTACGGAACGTGAAGAGAATGGGGACTATGCGTCATTGGAGGAGTTTATCTACCGGATACCCATCGGTATTGAAGGGGTGCAGCTGCTGATCTACATTGGTGCATTCCGTTTTACAGGAAAGACAAAGAATGAATTGCTGGTGACCGCCCGCAGGATAATGCTACGGTTTACCCCCAAAAGCATCGGGCCGATGCTGTTCCCTTATGCCGTACAACAATACGAACTCCCGATGCTCTTACGCTCGCCTTATGAAGATGCCTTCGATGAGATTGAACTGCTGGGCTTTCCTGTATCGGTGACGCCCTTTAACCTGCTTAAAACAGCATACCGAGGCGACGTTAAGGCATGCTACCTCGTACAGCACCATAAAAAGCAGGTTAAAATGTTGGCCTACTTAGTATCGCGCAAACATGTGCCGACCAAGATGGGTGCTATGTATTTCGGTACCTGGATCGATGCCAACGGAGAATTCTTCGATACAGCACACTTCACGGGAAGCCTTAAATCTTACCCATTTAAAGGTGGCGGCTGTTACCTGCTGCTGGGCACCGTAGAGGTGGATTATCATTTTCCGACCATCACCATATCCAAGATGGAAAAGATGCCTTTCATATCTGACCCACGCTATAGGGAAAGTGATGCAGAAAGCACACACACCCAGGAGAAGCTGCGCGAAGATGTATCAATGACGAGCCGTGAGCCGTATCCACAGGAGCAGGAGATCAACCTGCCAAGGCATAAAATGGTTACTGCGAAATAGTTAACAAAATAACAAAATTGAACTATGACACTATTTGATGATACCGACCTGTTTTCGGTTGGTACTACGCCGAAAAGATATATCGACCTGCCGGATCTGGAACTGATGCATTTTGATGGCTTCATTGAAAAAGAAGCCGCCGATACATATTATACCGCACTATTATACAATACGCCCTGGCATGAATACCAGATGCCAATGTACGATAAAATCGTTACTGCTCCACGGATGGTAGCCTGGTATGGCAGCAACGATGAAGTTGGCGGAAGTGCCCTTGCATGGACGCCTGAATTGTTGGAATTAAAGCAAAAGGTTGAAATTGAAACTGCCCTGGAGTTCAATGCCGTACTTTTAAACCTTTACCGCAATGGTAACGACAGTGTAGCCTGGCATTCCGATAAGGAACATCGTATAGGCCAAAATCCCAATATCGCTTCTCTGACCTTTGGCCAGACACGCCCTTTCCGGTTCCGGCATAAGGTAAATAAGCATTTGAGCCAGCTTGAGGTACTACTACATCTTGGCACGCTCCTTCTGATGTCAGGAACGACCAATACCTATTGGGAGCACCATATCCCAAAATCAACAAAGAATGTGCTGCCAAGGATAAATCTTACATTTAGGCAAGTACGAACTTTATAAATTATAATTCATATAAAAAAATAATCTTAATTTTCATATTACATATAAATAAAATAATCGAATTATTTAGATAGAGAAATAATATATCTCTTATCATGTTTATATGATTATATTTGAAAAGTATAACCATAATTACAGGCTTGATGAGTCTAAATGAACTTTACAAAAAAGTTTCTGATAAATTGTATAATATCTTCTTTGTTGACCACAAAAAATATGGAAGACAAAATGAGGATGGAAGCTATAAACTTGTAAGAGAAACATTAACACAAGTGACAATTGACGATATGCTGCAGAATCAAAAAAGTCTGCTTACATATCAGGAACTTCATGTCGTTAATACAGCCAGAATAAAGTGGATTTGTATAGATTTAGATATTTCTAAAAAAGAGATTGATGATAATGAAATAAATATTGACAATTTAAAGCTCGTTAAAGCTGCTGCAGATGAAGTTACCATTTTTTTAAATTCAATATCGATTCCTTATCTATTGGAATTTTCGGGGCGCAGGGGGTTTCATATTTGGATTATTTTTGACAAATTAGTAACTAAAGAAATTGGCTATAGATTGATAAACATTATAGTAAAAAATGTCCAATCAAAATTTGCCGATATAATTATTGCCGATAAATTTCCCAAAACACCTAATGTTTCACAAAAATCTAAAGGTATCGGATTTGGTGTTAAATTACCTCTATCACAAAATCAAGTAAGCGGTAAACTTTCCTTTCTAATTGATAAATCTAACCCTTTTGATTTTAACAAAGATCGTTGGAAATCAGAAGCTGACACTGAATTTCTAACAACTCAGCTGTCTATATTAGAATCAGTTCAATATCTAAAAAGTGAAAATATCAGCATTATCTTAGAAAGATTTGAAGACAATAGAATTAACGCATTGTATAATAGATCTGGAAAAATAAACAGCTATTTAAAAAATGATATAGATCTAAACCAAGTATTAAATTCTTTAAAACAGTGTGATCATCTCGAAAAGCTATTAGAAAATTATGAGATGGGATTAGGCCGTCGCGAAAGAAGCATATTAGTAGGCCTCCTTATTCAGCTTAAAACAAAAGATGATGATGATTTCGGCTACAACTTATTACTGGAGCTCTTTAGTAACATACGAGAATTTAATGAAGATACTACTAAGAGAAATCTAGCGAATCTAAAATACTATCAACCTATTACATGCCGAAGTTTCGAAAAATGTAGTAAGTGCAATGCTTGCTCATTACATTCACCCGTCGAACTTATAGAGGGTGTAGAGTTATCACTGCAACCAATATATACCATAAGACAAATTGATGAAAACTTTTTCGCCCAACTTAAGAGTTCATTAAATCATTATTCATTTCAAAATGACGAGGTGCCCTTTTATAATTTCCTTAAAAAATTAGAACACTTAGATTTTGGACAAACAGAAGATTCAATACAGAGAATTTTTGCTGACTCTCAGCATCCAGTAGTTGAATCGTACAAGCTTGAACGAAATGAAATTGGAAAAGTTAGAAATCTTTATATTTTAGATCCTTTAAATAACATAATATCTACATATTTTACATTTGTTCTGCATACGCTTTATTTTTCTGAAATTTCTAATAACTCGTATGGCTATCAATTTTCTCCAAGCTTTTATAAAAACAACATATTCAACAATTGGTTTGCAAATTGGGCAACCTATACTCGAAAAATTGAAACTGTTTTGTTTAACGAGGAATACAAAGATTACTATGTTATAAAGTTCGACATAAAGAGTTTTTACGACTCCGTAGATCTCAAGCGACTAAAGGTAAAAATACTTGAAGAGGCTCCTAGCAATATCATTGACAAATTATCAGAATTATCAGAAGTTGACATAGCTAAGTATAAAAACATAGTTAATTACCTGATATCTTTAACTTCCGGAATTACTGAGAATAAAGATAAAGGTTTACCACAAGGGCCGGCATATGCAAGATATTTGGCTGAACTGTATCTTTATGGACTTGACAAACTTATCGAAAGTTTTATTTTAGAAAAAGACGGTAGAGGATACTATAATAGATTTGTCGATGATGTATTCGTATTCGTAGAATCTGAACAGCGAGCAAACAATCTTTTCAAAAAAATAAAAGATTGGATTGCCATCAATGGACTGGAACTTAATGTCGGCAAAACAAAACTCTCAAATGTGAAAGTTTATGCTGAATCAGGGGAATATCAAAAATTTAAAGATAACTCTAAATATGACATAAATAAAACCAAGAAGAAGAAGAATGTTCTCAGTGAACAGGAAATTCAGGAGGCCATTTCTAAGCTAAGTGATCTGACAAACGATTCAAAATTTGGACTTAAAGACAACTTAAGGTTTTTTTACTATCAAGTCAAAGGTGACAACCGGCTTGATTTTATCCGCAAAAGATTGTCTAGCAGACTTCCCTTCAGCACCGACGGACGCGGAACCTTGTATTGGCTATTTTATGGCGATTTAATAGGATGTTATCCAGATATTTTTTGGGACTTGGCATCTAAAGCATCCAATATAAGCGGTCTATCTCTAACACATTTTTTAAATACAATATTACTTTCCGAAGATTTCGGGAATTATAATATTGGGAGTTTAGTACAGGATCTATATTCTCGTAAGGATCTATCCAATGTTGATAAAGTTCTAATTGCATCACTTAATTTAAAAAGTGGTACAACTGTCAATCTAAAATATGATGAAAAAATAATGAATGCTGCACTTGAAACACCAAATATTCGATATGAATTCGCACACTGGGAAATTGTTGAGCAAAGATTAGAAAGAACAAATGATAAATTACTTTTCTTACATGAAATAGATAGAATTATAAAAGACAACACATATAGTGTAGAGTTCTTAAGAGAATTAGCGAAATATTGTTTCATAAGGTTTACTGAATGGTACACTAATGAAATAGACTCAAAATTTATTAATAGTGAAAGTACTATACTTTTATATTATCATATACTTTGTTTTTTGACTCTGTTCGAAGATTCTGACAGTTACACAGTTGTACAGTATGCTTGGGAACTTTTATTGAGAAAATCTGAAGAATTTGGTAGTTTTTCAAATAAAAACTATGAGTTCACATGGATTAATAAACTGGAAGAATTCACTTTCGAAAGCTTCTCAAACGGCAGCTATTCATTAATTTTAAATGATAAAAAAGGTAACATACTGAGTACTAGCAAATGTCCTAATGAATTTAGGAAACAGTATAAAAGCGTTTTATTAATGTTATTGTTTGCTAAGGATAAAGCTTCTGATTTCAGCGACTTTAGAAATTCTATTACCCAATACATCGACAACGAATCCCTATTTTATAGATGGGTAAACGACGTAAATGTTTCTTTGTATCCACAAGATGACGAAATATGCCTAAAGAACATCGCATTAAATGGACTTATTGTTCTTAAAAAATCTGACAAGCTATTTGTAAAAAGTATTAATAAGAAATTGAAACTTGATGCTTTCGATTACTTAAATATAAATTCTACAGTAAACGCCGCCCAAGAGACAGAATACGAACTTGGCGACGAAGTTCTTGAAAATAAAATACATGCCACAGACATTTGGCAAATACTAAAAAATATTCACGAGATAATAGAGAAACACCAAAGATTCATTACGCAATATAAAACTAATCACATTTGCTTTTACCAACCAGCCTTTACTAAGGATTTAAAACCGATGATCCCTTACTATTCGGAGAGATCTTTTGACTATATTATCACCTCAAATGGCACAATTGAGAAAAACTCAATTAATAACTATTGGAATAATCTTATGGGAATGGTTTCACAAATTGAAAATGTAAATTTTGCGGAGGATGCAAATCCCTATAATTTTAAAGCGCAAGATATTGAAAACAGGTTCTTTCCGGACTCACAGCTTATAATTAATACCGTCGACGATAAGATAGCATTTTTAAATAAATTCATTGAGATATCAAAAGATCAGATACCGAAATCAATCTTCGAATATCAATATTATTGGAGTTCCACAATGCTGTCTGTAATTAAGAAGTTAAACTCAAAAAATAATGATTTTATCGATTTTCTGAAGGCTCATTTCGACCATTTTGTTGATAGCGAAGGTAAAGCCAGACTTGATATTTTATTTGGGGTGAATGAACTAAGCAGAATTAATGATAAGACACTTTTCAATTTCTTCGACACCATAAAATGCTCTATTTCTATTTTTCAAAGCCAATCTATAGCTAACTTAACAACCGACTTAACCGAAGAAATTGACCTCTTTTTAAAGCAGACTTTTTCAGATAGCGATGAAGATCAACCATGGCAGATAATTTCTGACTTCGTATTATCTGAATTTAAAGTTAGTAATAGTTTTAATCAGCTACTAGGGAAAGAAGTGTTTAAGATAGAAATCGATGGAGAAGATTTAAGCGACGCAACTTTCCATGTGTTCAACACTTTTTCTAATAAATTTTCATCAGTTGAATTGCAAGAGCTTCAATTATTAAACAATAAACAGAAAGTATACTGTAAAGTTTTAAATTCTGAGGTTCAAATATATGTACCTGATGATGAGATTCTAAAGGCTTATTCTAGAGTAAGCGCCAGAGAACAAATTTATTTTGACTCAAACGATACAACCATCCCAGGTAATGAATCTTTAAGAAAATTATTCCCGAAAACTATTGTTTCGAAAACTGCCGAGCGAGCTTATGAAAATTATCCTCGTAAAAATATTTTAGAAAAAAAACTGAGTTTTCACTATCCCGCCAGAACTAACATAAAAGATAGAATTGTTGGATGGCTTTCTATTTTTTCTGATTTCACAATCGCAAATAGTGAGTTACATCAATACATGACTAGAAATAATATTGAAATATCTACCTTATATGAAGCAGTTTTAGATGTTCTCGAATCTCATTATTACATGGACACTGATGATTTGAACTTCTTTAAAGATACATTAACTACATATAATGAAGATGATAATAGTGTCATATTTCCAATCAAGAATCCAAAGTATGATGAAAATGGACTTTCACGTTTATTAGATAAATGTTTGTTTCCCGTTAGGACGTTTAATTTTTTTGAATATAAGAATACACTCTATACTAAAGACTGTACTGATAAAAATATAGTTATTCTAACTGACTTATCTATCTCTGGCAGTCAGTTTACTAAATCTTGGAATTATTATACAGAAGTTTATGATACTGCTGCTGATATGAATACAATAAACAATGCGCCAAATAGTAAACATATAACTCCGCAACAAGAACGATATTTCTGCTTTGAAACTGTCGAAGAATCATTTTTATTCAACAATAATTTAAAGAAAGCGAAGAGTGTTACAATACTATCTCCAATTATGACTAAAAGATTTGCTGAAAATATAAACAAATTAGATAATTCAATTAAGCTCAAATACAGTAAGAACCTGATAGAGGAGGAAAAATATCTTTATGGTAAAGCAAGATTCAATAATGCGAATGAAGAGTTATTTACAAATCTTTGCTTAGACTTTGAATTGCTTACAAAACTTTTTAAAGACACTGCTAAATATATTAAATATACAAGTAAGAAGAGTATAAAAGATTCAAATTTAATTTTGAGACCAGAGTCCCTTCCCGCCAGACATCTCTTACTATTGACACTAGAATCCAAAAATGGTATTACGTTATTAGAGCATATTCTAAACTGGAAGAGAGAAATAAAATAGATTATCCTTAACTAAGGACAGTTAACAGGATAAAAAAAGATTATTAGTTTGTAATAAAAGGAAACTATTCTGAAGACATCGGACTAAAAACAGACTTTTCCGTATTCCTTTTTTCTCTAGCCAATTCTTCAACAAAAAAGGTCGGTGTGATGCCTGTTTTGCAACAAATGCATTAGTGAACCTGCGGGTTGTGGTGAACCAGGCCTCTTCAGCCAAGGCGGCGTTGGCAGCAGTACCGAAAGGTCTGCAAGGTATAGCTATCTCTTGAAGAGATCGTAAGACTGGTCACCCATGGCCAGACTTCCCTGATCAAAGGCATGGAAAGTGCTTCGTGGAAAAAATTTGATGCGCGCCTTACAATGAAAGAAAATAAGTCGGTAAGCTTCCTTTTTACAAATAATAGAACCTAAGTATTTAGGTTATTTTAATAACCCAAGATCCTTTGCAATATCCTGGGTGAACTTGCTCATGGGTCGACGATGGATATCTTTTTCAGCAGTATAGGTTCCCAATATGACCCGGTTAAAAACGTCAGGGGTGATTTTGAGCTTCTTGAAATTTTCAAAAAGTGATGCCCTGCTTGCCTTGTCATACATCTGGCTCGAAATTATCAGCTGTTCGGCCAAGTCTAGTTGGGTATCGTATATACCACCTATGCTGAACATTGTATCATAATCGGTTTTGCCCGACAGATCTTCAAAGGTAATTTTAATATCATTAATGTCTTTGGTTGTGAGGTACTGTGCCTTTGAAAGTGCCGACAATTGGAATCGAAAGCCTGATTTGGAAACCAATGATACATCATCGGAATATAGCTTAAAGGCTATAGACCTGGAGCTTTTAACACGGTTGCAGGGGACACAGGAAGGATAAAGGTTAAATAAGCTGATGCACTGCCATGGATAACTACTTTTCGACTGATGGTGGTCCACATCATACTTGGCAATGTAAACACCTGCACTTTTCTCTACAGAAAGCGTGTATTGAGAATTGCAATATACGCATGATTTGATGCCCAAAAGACCAAAATATCGGGGATAGAACTTACTCCTTAGGCCTTCATATCCTAATTCTTCAACAATCTTTTTCCATATCTCGGAATTTTTGGTCCTATAGTGTGACTTGACTTTCTTTCCCTTGACCAGGTATTTTATTTTTGGAACTGATCCAATTTTCTTCTCTAGACGCTCCAATTCATCCGGCGTGGCGTTAATTATAGTATTGTTATATCTGAATAGTCTGCATATCTGATATACATAGATCCGATCCTGCCTATCTGTAGTCTTTCTCCACAATAATTCTAATGCTGACAGAGCATTTGCATGCTGGTTGGTTAGTTCCGAGATATAATGTGATTGTATTGATTGCACTTTATTAAGATGTACTGCTATCATTTTTTGCTGTTCTTAATACCTTTCAAACGATGCTCTATATATTCATCGCCTTGCTCATCGAAAGCTTCGCCATACATTTCCATCAGGCTGACATACAAAACAGGCTCTCCCACTAAGTCTATAATTCTCATACATTGCTCGGGGCTTAGCTTGGTTGTGAAATTCGCTGCGTCATATCCGGGATGGATAAACTCCGGTGGCACGCCATCTATATATGCCTTTAGCTCGATTGTTGCCTCTATTGACTCAATCGCGCTTGTAATCTTTGCCTTCGCTAAATCACCCATAAAGCTTTTCAGGAAAAAATCGTTTCGTAGCAGCTCGTGTATATTGGCAGCGAAGGTCTGTCCGGAATTTGCTGCGGGCTCCCCTCTATCAAGTCTAAGGGTGTTCTGTACAGGAATATCTGATAAAATGAATGGAGAATGTGTTAGGATGCAGATATTGATACTTTCTATTCCCAACTCAGATGGATTTACCATGTGCTCAAAAGAATTTACCAGGTTACTAATCAGCTGGCGCTGCATCTCGGGATGATAATACAGTTCAATCTCATCCAGCAAAATGCTGATATTAGGGTAGGACGGACGGTTTTCCATTCCAGTGTTCCCTGTGTTATGGGGGAGCCTTTTGCCCTTATGAACCGAAGCTAGGTTGTAAATATGGTAGAGCAACGTATGGATATTAAAAATCATCTGCTGCTCGCCAGAACTCAGCCAGCTGAGCCTTACAGTTTTAGAATCTTCAGTTAAAAATTCAAAATCAACGTTTAAAAAGCCTGGCATGGAAACTTCCATAACTTCCATAGGTCCGGTGTGTTGTTTATCATTACTGTTCCCTATATAATCGACCAGTTGCAAAGGCGACATGACAATTTCCCCTGCATCATTGTGTTTGGGAAGCAAATCCTTATGTGGCTCATTGGTGATACGCTTTAGGTAAAGCAATGTCTGCCTTATTTTTTTGGTTGCATGGTATTCTCCCCCCATATGAATTCCTCAAGGGTACCATATGAATCTACAAGATCTTCATAGTGTTCGCCTATCCTGAACATCTTGTCTTCAATGTAGGCCACAGCTTTTTCAATATGAAGCATCGAATCCTTGAATGCTCTAACTCCTGCCATTTTTAAAAGGGTAGCTGATTTCAATCCAGTAAATTCCTTGTCACCATAAGGTAGAGAAATCACACCTCCTTTTTTTGGAGTGAATATGAAATTGGTTAAGGTATACTTGTCCAACAGCTTGTAAGAATCTCTTCTTACCAATTCATAGGCCAGGGAAGTCATCAATCTCTCTCTTGAGAGACTGAGTTCCTTACTAATCTCATAATCGCCATTGGTTCTCATTGGGCTGATAACCAGCGGTGTCCTGTAGGCATCATTCTTATGGAAGAGCCTTGTGATCCAGTCGCCCATTATTTGGGAATTAAGGCCGTGATGGGAATAGTTCAGGCTGATCGTATAGCAAAATTTTTTAAGATCCAGGGCGGCCCTAGCCTTTCTTTTATTCTCAAAGACATAATGAGCGATATTGCCATCGCTGCAACTGATCTCATATATATCTCCTGCGCTCTCGTAAACCAAGGAAACATTGAACCGTTTCCTTAGCAGTTCTTCTTTAGCTTGTGCATGCCGTAAACGTTTTGCAAGACGGTCTGCTGCATTCGCCAGTTGCCGTAGAACTTCATTTATTACTGGCTTATGCTCCGATATTTTCGTAGTGTCCAAAATAATATTGTACTGCCTGATGAGCTGCGCCATATATACTCCTTCAATTAGCTGTTCCTGGTCCAACTCGAGTAAATTCACTATCCTGCCTTCGAATTCATCAACATTTTCCTGATCTACAGCCACATTGTGCAACTTCGCCAAAGATAAACGAGATTCTAAAAGGAATCGACGTTGTCCTCTTAGCTCATCGACTGCATTTTGCAAAAGTTCCTGTCCGCCATTTCCGAATTCTTCCGAACTTAGCCGATAGATCATATAATATAAGAGTTCGAAAAGGGTGCTCTTTCCGCTACCGTTTCCTCCTACCACCGCAGAAATGCTAAGCTTCAGTCCATTCTCTAGATAATATAATGCGCTCTCTTGGTATTGGTTTTCCTTGCTTACGCTGAGGATCTTTCCTTTCTTAATATCAAATGTATAACCATCGTATAATGGATATGGCGTCCCGGGATGAAGATTTTTGCTAAATTCTTTATCCGTGCCTTCTAAGGGGACTATGGCAATAAGCTTGAATGGATGCATTTTGAAACAGTTTTAATACTTAGTGTATAAACCAAACTTGATTGACCCCTTTCGCCGATTTAGAATTGACCCATATTATATTGGTATACAAATAATTAGCAGTGTCATTAAAATTGGTGGAGAGGGGTCAACGTAATTAATTTATTCAAGTGAGCACTTTGTAATAAGTCATTTTTCTTTTTACAATTTCATGAGAAATAATGTTCTTCAGTAAAATTTCCTTATTACTTGTTTCTGTCCGTTGGAAAACACGGTGAGTTTTTAATGTAATCGAATTATCATTAGATATCATTAATATTTTTTCGTCTTTTAAAGAATCCATAATATGTACTGATTTGATTTAAATGAAATATCCTAATTTGTATCACGATCGATAGAATCATTTTTTACAACATTACCATTTATCTCCACGGTTTTTATATTAGACTGTTGTATTTCAGATTGGAATGCATAATAGTTCTTTTGGATAGTAACATAAGTTCGATTACTTGGCTGATTCTTTGCCTCACTAAGTCTCTCCGATTGCTTTTTCAACTCTTGAGATATAGGATTTTTAATGTTGTTTTCTTTTTCTGCTATCTCCAGCTCTTTAATTCTAATGTCTAAATATTGCTCATATTTATCCACTCCGTATGATAAAATGGCACCTAAAATTATCAAAGTAGCTGACCATTTCGGCAAAATAATTTTTAAAGTATCGCTATTTTCTATTTCAAAAGAGGGAAAGAAATTATTATCAAACGAAAATTTTGCATTAATTGAATTTCCTGTATTTATTTGTTCAATACATAATGGAATTTCGAGTACACGTGCAAAACGAATGTCATACGGAAGTATATTGAACGAATTATAATATCGGTTATAAATTACAGTGTCAGCTAACTCTTTATACAGGCCGTTTATTGCTTCAATAATTGAAGCAAGCTGCTGCATTGTTAAATATTGATAATCTATATATAAGGAAATATTTTCGTTACTGAAATTTGCTTCTTGCGCCATTGATTAGAATAATTTAGTATTTAGTTTATGAAGGGTTAATACAGCTCTCCAGCTTTTTTAGATGCTATTTATTTTCACACAAAGTCAAACCCTGGCTTATAAATTCACTATATGGGATTTTTAAACCGGGATATTCTGGATTCTCCAACCAGATTTCTTCAATTTTATGTACATTCTTATCTTTTCGGGATGCACTTTTGGCAGAACCATTCAATGCATAAATTTTGCCTGTTCCATCTTTACAATAAATTTCTTTATAGCCTGCGCAGTAAACTTCAATCTGATCCACTGAAAAGGGCCAGGTGCCTTCAAAACTGCTTGTGGAAAAAGATATGTTTTTTGAACTATCAGAGCAGGAAAAAAGTAATAATAATGAGATTGAGACTATAAATGATTTCATAGGAAAATTATTATAATTAAATTTCTAAATGTAATAATTTGAGTATTCTTTATCATACCTATTAATGGGTATTTTTAAAAAATTCGCATTATAATTTGTGGAACAAATTATAATGTTTTACTCATTATTATATAGGTAGAAATACCTGTTTTTAACAACCAAGTAAATTTAATTAGTAGTAATTATTTCCCAACAAATACAGCAGCGATTAGGCATAATATCCCAACTACAATTAGCAGCCAGGCTATAAAAATTAGGATGGTCCCAAAAAATGGTATAATTACGGCAGCTGGATAATTTTTAAATCCTTGCAATCCGGCTTGATTACGTCTATAGAATCTTCTTCTGCTTACAAGCAATTTTAGGGCTATACCGATGGTAAGGGCTACTACTCCAATTACAATAAAGGCAATGTTATTACGTCCCATAAGAAATAATTTGACGTAAATTATTTAAACCATTCAACATAGACCTTAGCAAAACCAGGACAAAATGAAGCAATTTCAGTTCTTGTAATAATCCTGCTATTGTGGTTGTATTTCTTTATTTGTAGTGTCGACAATTATTCCGCCATCAGTGACAACAAAAGTTTGTTGTTCAAAAATTTTTTCCATTAGCAGCCAGACATTGTCAACGATTGAAAATTCCTTTCGCTCATTTGTATTGCTGACTGTCAGTGAGCCGGTATAAGTAATACTTTTTAATTTATGTACGCTGATAGGGAAATATAGTAAAGCCTGCTGATGAGAATACTCTTTGGTTACTGTTACAGAAGGATCCTGTTCATTGAGATGTTTTTTAAACACCATTATCTCATCAAATAAATGGGTTATTGTTCCATCTGCATGTTTTACAAAAATGTAATATTGATCCTTCTCATATAATGCAATTATATTATCGTCTACATCCTTAGCGATAATATCTGCTACTATCGGGCGTCTTCTGGTTATTCCAATGTTTATACCCAAATCAAAAAGATGCAGCTCTCTTTGTTGTTCAGGATACTCTTTTCCGGCTTCCGAAGCTGTACAGTTAAGATGTTTCTATGTTTGGCGAACTGTTGTGCATCTGGTGTAAAACCGCTTTTTGATACTATTATCCCACGGTGTATACCGGCATCATTAATAGTTTCCGAAAGAGTCATTACTATATTTTTGTTGACTTTTTTATTCAGATATTTACATTCAATTGCGTGTCTTATAGTATTTATGGTGTGATTTATTGATTTTTTGTTATCTAACCATTTTGGTCATCTGAAATAATTATTTCCCTTTTGACAGATACGAAGTCCTCACGTATAACATAGGCACTTGAGGAACTATTTTTGTCTATAAGGCGATCTAAAATAGCTATGAAAGCATTTCTAAAGCTGGCAATTCCCTTCAATGACTTTCTCTGCTTGCTGTCGTAGTAACTTTGGATAACAAGTTTTTCAAAATAATGTATTATCGTTTCATCTTTAGGCCAACAATCACGTGTTCTCTCTTCCAACCATCTTATTCCGTCGGGCATAAGTTCAGAGAACCCTATACCTGAGATCAGTTTTATCGACGCCTCCAGATTAGCGCCCCTCAAAATAAAACTTTCATAAATATGTTTTCTTCCATTCATTTCCTGCTTCATAAAGTCCTCTGCCCCATAAAAATTTTTGCTCATGAGGAGTTGTTTATCAAATCTCATCTTTGAATCTGAAATACATTTTTTGATTAAATGCTCCCACAGTTTCCAGAACCGATCGCTTTTTAAATTATCCAAAATCAGACTGTTGACTATCTCATCCAGGCAACGCTCAACAAATTCATATTTTTTGGCACTGAAGTTCCTCTGAGTGTTGGTATCAAATGACCATTCGGTTAAAGCTCCAAGGCTTTTTAATGCAATCTCATAATTTTGGGATAAGAGGAACCTTGAGAACTCTTCTTCAAAAATCTGGAGAGTTTGGTAATGTAACCTTTCTGGTCCCCAGCCTTCGTTATCATCAAGATTATTGAATATGAAATCAACCATTTTAAGGTAATATTCCTGAAGCTCGTTATCTGATGTATCTGCCGGGATAAGTTTCATTACCTCGAAGAGATAGTCTTCCGATACATCCTCGAAGTCAAACGAAGCATAATCAAGCGCTACGGTATCTGTCGCAACAGATTGTACAAGGCTTTCAAAACGGGCTGGCGCTGTTAGAACCTTATCATCAAATTCAGAATGACTTTGTATTCTAACAGCCTCTGGCTTGGGTGCTGTCAGTTTTTCAAAAACTTTTTTCCATGATCGCTGCAGCCAATGAGCCGAAATAGCCTCAGGGTCAGACTCCGATATATGATTTCTACGAATCTGAAGATAATGTGACAGCGATGCGTATTGAATCAATCCCCGAATACAATCCTTGGCAAAAGATGGATCAGCCGACCACAGCAAGGAATGAAAAGACTTCTCCAATGCCTTTCTAAATGAAGTTTCCCGGAGCTTTATAAGACCTAGGAAAATAAATTTCTTGAACTCCTCTTTCTCTTTCCCTTGTGATTGATGCATTAACCTTGGAAGTACTGAGAACGCCATTTCCACCTCAGAAGTGTTATGCTTTGATCTTGTGAGATTGAACCTTCCGTCGGGCATAGCGATTTCATCGTTGACGATTTCACAAATTATATCTATACACCACTGTTTCTGTTCCTCATCCATGTCTTCTGTATAGTCACGTATCCCTATTCCTGCTATAGTTCCTGGTTGATAAAAAAAACTTGTATGATCCTGGGGTTTTTCCGTATTTTTTATAATCTCATAATTTTCAACCCATGATTCATAAGTAATATTTGTCGAGGCACTGCTATCTAATTGCTGCATTCCAAAAAGGGATGTTTTTGCCAACAGGTTTGTATGCTCTGCCTCCTCCTTGTTCTTCTCCACAACTTTTTGAAGCTCCGGCTCAAGTTGGGTTTCTAAAAGGTAACCATTCTCCACTTTTTCCGTAATTTTTAATTTACGGAAATCCATACTTCTTACTCTTATCTGCCAATCATTATCGTCTGGAGCCAATGTATACAAATAATCTACTATCTCAAGAACTTTCGATCTATGTCTGCCGAAGCTAAGCTTCAGTACGAAATTCATCAGATTGATATTTCTATGTTCCAGTTTTTGAAAATCATACAGCTGTTTCTGCCTGGCAATAGCGTTAGTACCGGTTCCTCGGGGACTAAGAGCATTTCTCTCATTTACTACACGAAGCATATCCCAAAGGTAAAAGTCCTTAATTCGGAGCAGGGGAAATATCTTTTCTGCCGCAAATTCAGGATAAGCATAAGCAGCGCTTAACAGAACGGATGTAGCCATCACATTATTACTTTCTTTCAGAAGCCTATCAAAGTATATGTCCCACAACACCCGTACAGCTTCCTTGTAGCTGTCATCACCATCTGAGGTAAGTGTTTTTCCCAATGAGAGCATGAAACTTTCTAAGGCCATTAGGATGGATTCCAAAAGATTTGGCATAGCGATGTAACTACCTCTATACGCCGTCCAAAGCGTTACGCTGGCATGCTGCACATTTTCAGTTCCATCCTCAAAATTTAGAGTGATAGTACTTCGCTCCTCCGGTATAACAGTACCTCCCCTATTCATCCCGTAATCTGAAGCAACAAATGCTTCACCACAATGGTTAAGCACCTTAATCAAAAATTGTAAGGTCTGGAATGGCTCAGCGAACAATAAATTGAGTAAAGGCGTCTGATGGGGGCTTGCAGGGAAATAAGATAAATCACCACTATCCTTGAGTCCAAAATCATTTTCTTTATCACGTCTTCTGCTTTTAACAAAACTAGGTAGCGAAGAACTTTCTTCTTCTTCGGCTGTTGGTGGGTAATATAGCCACTCTTTTAAGGCGATATCCATCACTGGGTTTGGAAATTCCTTGCAGATGTTCTCATTTTCATAGCCATCGAGAACCAATGTGATAACATTCCTATAAAATCGACGGAGTCTGTAATTATCTGATTTGTTATCATACGATGCCGCATTTTCAATCAGGGTTTGTAAATCTGGTTTGATTACAGCACTTAATTTAAACAATAACAAGATTACAGCTTTTACATCGGAATTGTCGCTACCTTCAAATTCGTCTGTATACCCGGTTTCATAAACTTTACAATATTCAATTAGGATCTTCCCCGCTTTTTCTGCCTCTCCCGGAAACGGCTTTGTTGTATCAATCCCTTTTTTCCATTCCATTATCATGTTGACGATTATAGGCAATTGGCTTTTAAGCTCGGAAAGGTGTTCATACACAAAGTTCAGCATGTTGACCCAACCTTCACCAAACGGCATAAGGTTTATATTGTAATATAACTTCATCATTTCCTCCCCTTTAAGCAATCCGACATACTTGGAATTAATCTCCTGACAGGCGACGGTCAGCATACTTAAGGATTTTCTAAAAATATGAAAGTTATTGGCAAAAAGGAATGTTTTGTTTTCACTTAAAAATCGTTTGCTGTAAGGAGACTGCATGGCAGCTACAAGCATTTCATCTTTCCAGTAATCACTTATTTTCGCTTCTTTCAGTGTGGATTTTAACAGATCATTGATAGGCTCATCAGCATTCTCTATCTTTTCTGAGAACCATAACCTGAAACCTCTTCGTATTGCCGGTGCGGAACCAAGTTGTGTATAAAATTCTATGTATTCCCCTTGGTCCATCACGGTCCTTTGAAAAGAGGCTTCAATAAACCTAGTTATCGCCCAATCTTCATAAATGTCATGAGCTGCAGCAAATCGCTGGCCAAGCCCCAGATCCTTATCTATGATGTTATCTGCAATAAGGCCATGTATAATATCAGGTTCAGCGTTATCTATTTCGACGTAAGCTACCATTAGCGAAGCTCTCTTTATAGCAATGCTCATGAACGCTTCTCCCCTCTTCATACGGATTTCGGGCTTGCTTTCCTGATTTCGATTCTCAATAACGTATTCCCACATGAACGCGCTGAATTCCTTTTCAGAGGTAATCTTTCCCAGTTTTGATTCCGGAAGCGATACGGCCTTATCCAGATTAAAAGGTATTTCCAATATTTTAGCCAAAGTTTGATTTTTTAGCATTAGGATGATATTGGAATATCTGGAACCTATCTGTTCAAGTTCTTTTTTATCAAGCAAGGGGATTTCATAATCGTCAAAGGCAGGATATTGTTGCAGAAAGCGCATCTTTAATTGCTCGACAGCATAGCTCCGGCATGTCATAACCATCTTTATATCATCCCTGGAGTTTAGGAGCTCCAAAAAATCAAGGATCGTGTCACTGTTTTCAGTTTCTAGGATTTTCTCGATACTATCTAATAAAACGATCTTATTTCCGGTGTAAGCGGGTGAATCAAGTACTTGCCCTATTTTTACATTGAGCCCCAAGGGAGTTGACGAAAATATCTCATCTATGCTGGGTTTGTCAAGCTGCTCACCCTGAAAGGCTATGACTTTAAAGTCACTTCTCAATAGGCTTATTGCACTTTTAACCAGCGCCGATTTCCCAGCACCAGGTTTTCCTGTGGCAATAACAAGTTTGGATTTATGGATTAGCTCGGTTAAATCGTTACGTATTTTAAGGCGATCCAAAACAACATCACCTATCTGTTGCCTAACTCGATTTAGAATTCTATCGGAATTAGTATCTATTTTGTCTATAGCAATGAAGATATCCTGATTAGTTTCAATCCCGCTTATTTCCAGTGACTGTTCACCTAACTCGCCCAAAAGCCTATTCACCAAAATAATATTGATGCCGAGGATACGTCTTGTATTTTTTTCATAACCAAGGAAAATTGCCGATACCAAGGGTTGATTTTGCATATAGGATACAACAGGACCTCCAGAGTAACCGTCAACCAGGCTGTCAGCATTGTATTGTTCCGACATCGGATCTGATACCTCAATCTGTATCTGATGTATGTAATCACTGTCAGCTAATAATTTAAGTTGGTACAATGTTCTTATACTTTCTCCAAGCACGACTTTTGGCGCACCCGAAATCTCGCTGTCAACAAGTTTATCTGGGACATATCCAAGCTTTGGCGATTCCTTATATTCGAGAGATATCGGCAAATCCGCTGCATTTACAACTATGACTGCTATATCTTCGTATTGTATGCTTTTTCCCATAGCGACTTTTGACGAAGCGTTGAGCCTGTAAGTCAACCATTCTCCCTCTCTATAAAAATCAATCGATATTTCTTCCAATGCATATGGGATATCTGTTTTTTTATTGGCAAGGCAATGCCTGGCAGTAATTATATATACTTGTGGTGAAATTTTTGAGGGTATTATGGCAAATCCGCTTCCCTGACCTTCAGGTGAATTAACCCTTGCTATATAGTCTCTCATGGTTTATATTGTAAATTTTAAAGCGTCATTTCCTTTTTGAGGAAAAAACAGATTGATAGTATGCTTGGTATCTACCTTAAAAATGCTTTCTGTAACCACGTTCTTTTGTGTAATATGAAAATTTATCTCCTTGCCAGGATTGGCGGCAAGAATCTTAACAAGGGTATGCTTATTGGGTAAGTTGTCCTTATTGAAACCATCACCTGAAATAATGTAATCACTGCAATCAACAAGTTCCAGCATTTTCTTGCTGATATTATAGCGGCTTCCGTGATGCGGTACCTGCATATATTTCAATTTAACCTTCTTCCCATCATTAATTGTCTTTAGTGCCTTCGTAAGGACCGAAGCTCTAGAGTCTGCTGTCAGGAGAATATGCTCGCCATTAGCTTCCAAGAGAACTGCTATACTGGACGCGTTTTCGATAGTTGGATTAACCACCTCTTTATTCAAGTCGAAATCTTCTATTTTGGTTTTGTAATCGTTCCTATCTGAAACCTTTAATTCGGAAGGAGGGTTGGGCTTAATTATTTTTTCCTCTTTGGACCATTTTGCAAGAAGGGCATTATGGATTTTTGCATTAGGTGATAAGATTGTGGCTTTCACCCCCCAAAGATCGATAGTTCCCATACCATCTGTTATTTGCCCAACTACATTGGAGTGCTCTAACAAGTAGTCACGAAGGAGTATGCCCTGACTTACGTTTTTGAGATTGTTTTTGCCAAGACCAGTATCTAGATCGTGTATCGAATAATTGAACCAAAACTGGACTTCATGCAACTTGACCTTATCCAAGAGTGCGGTATCATGTAAAAGACGGATTACACCACCAATATGATCATCATCAATATGTGAGATGATCCAAAGGTCAATTTTTTCCTTTTTCGTATCGACAATATCTTCGATTCTTTTCTTTAATACTTTATCATAAATATCTTTTTTATCGGTACCTCCATCAATCAAAATATTACGGGGTTCGCCTTCAGTTCCGATAAAACGTATATGGATGGCATCTCCACAACCAACATCTAGAAATTGTATTTCCATTACAAAACGTTTGTTAAAATTTAAGGATATTCTTGTAAAAATACATATATAAACGATGTTTGTAAAGGGAAATAAATAACATATTTAATCTTATTAATGTGTATTAAAAAAGGCTGCCCAATATTGGACAGCCTTCACTAATAGAATTAATGTTTTATGGCCTATAAACCAAACGGATACATGGACAGCCTGGAGTAAATTTCCCGTAAAGCTGGGAACCAGTTGTGATATCGGTTCTACAGACATTACCCGTATTGTCAATTTCGCACATACTGTGCTCGTTACAAATAGAAGGGTCGCTCGGATTAGTCCTCAGCCATCCCTGGGTAAGAACCAGATCTTCTTTGGCTTTGCTTGCCGCATCCGTTACGAACGCTCCACCAAGTGCAACAGCAAGTGTTTCGATGGAAGCCGCTTGTTTGAAAATAATTGCTTTCATAATTTAATAAATTTTATAGTTGTGGCCTACTATCTTATAGGTTTTCAGCCTTACCCCTGATACTGCGCGGTATATTATTATTCATAGTGTGAGGTCACCATTCTATGGAGCCTGTAGCGGACCAAGTGCCTTCCGATGTGCGTAAAGGAAATCGCCCGTTACAAAAAAGCTTTTCAATTTCTTTGTCCCGATATTATATACATAGAAACTGGGCAAGTAGGTCTTATTGGAAAGATCGTAAACATCAATGATGCTGGCCTGGTTCCAAATGCCTTTGGTCTCATAACGCCCTATCAGGCCTGAATTTACGAACAGTAAATTTTTGCTTACGGCACTGGTTTTATTGACCACTAGCGGTGGTGCGGAGAATTTCTTCTCAGCATGGTCCTTTACATATGCGACCTGTATCTGTGCTCTGGAAATAGTATCTATCGTCCGGTATTTTGAAATAAGCTCAAGGCTACTATTAGTTAGCAGCAGTATTTACATCGGTAATAGATCAAACAAACTTCCCTCGTCTTCTACAACTTGCTGGCTCGTTTTCTCAATCAGGTACAAGGTGTCTAAAGAACGTGTTATCGCTACATATTTTAGATTCAGTTCCTGTATTTTCTCCCAATCCTTTTGGTAGAGCCTCTTGAACGGAAGTTCGTCATACCCCAATATAAACACCCTGTCATTCTCCAATCCCTTCGCCCTGTGTATGGTAGACAATTTAATAGAATCGCTTGGTGCCGAAATGAATTCCTTAATTTTCCTGAGAATATCGGTAATCGTCCGGCACTCTGCATTCCATAACTCATATTTCCTGTTTAGAAAGCGCAACTTTTGCTCCAGGATATCCTTCTGCTCATCAATATAGAGTGTCCGCTCCTTGCTGTCTATTATAGCACTGGCATTCTTATTGACAATCCACATCCACCGGCTGTATACAGCTTCTGAAATCGATTCAAACTTTTTAGGCAGGTAGGATATTATTGTACTAAGCTCCTCCTGCTTAAAGATGCTCTTGATCTCATTTATAATCTCGCGGGCTTCATCCTCATGGATGTGGACTTTTATATTGCTGTCGATAAAGTTAAAGACCAGGACAAGTATCGGCTCCCTGAACCTGGAAATTATGAGGTCCCCGGGTTTGGCCAGCTTGACTATCTCTCCAAAATGTATCCTTGATATTTTATTGGAATCGGGCTTGTTACCTTTAATATCAGCGCGTATCTGCTGGGCCAAACGGACAACATCCCCGGGGCAGCGGAAGCATTCGGTCAGCGGAAGGGATTGCGCGCTTGTTATCTTTTGTATGTTCCCGAACGATTCGATGTCAGCCCCTGTAAATCCGTAAATGGACTGTCTCGGGTCGCCTACAGCCATTATCCGGCCGGTTCTCTTCCCATATTTCATTGCTATGCCCAACTGGGATTTTGACAAATCCTGGCATTCGTCAATAAATAAGAAATTGTATTTCCTTGAGGGCTCCTGCTTCCATTTATAAGGGAGGTATAGCATATCGGTAAAGTCGATCATCATGGTTCGGGCGGAAAGTTCATTACCTTCTTCCAATAGGATGCGGTGCGCTTCAAAGTAACTGTCCAGCTCTTTTTGAAAATCCTTTTTCTTTAGCTCCACCTCATTAAATATACCATAATGGGTGACCAGTTCCCTGAAACTTTCTATGGTATCTTGGGTTAAAGTTGCCCTGAATTTTTGATTAATTTCAAGCAACTTCCCCCTTATTTTCGTGTAAAGGTTGTTCAGGGCAAATTTTTGGCGCTCATCGAAGGGATTGATATCGTAGTCATTGATCCTGGCGATATTCTCAAAAAAAGGCTTTACCCGTTCCAGAAGCTCCTCATTTTTCAATAGTTCCCTGTACTTATCCTCACGCAGGGTGATCGGCAGCCCCGAGCTATTGTTCTCCTGCAAAATACTGCGTCCCAGGGCATGCATGGTTTTTACCGTGATTTCCATAAATCCCTTCTCGTGAAACTTTTTAGCGATTTCACTGGCAATACTGTTGTTAAAAGCACAAAAGAGGACATCTTTTTTATCTTCTACGTATTTCGCGCATTCCATTATAGTGGTAGTCTTACCCGCACCGGCCACCGCATCTATAATACCGTGGCCTTTCTCTTCTTTCACAAATCTAAAAATATTCAGCTGTTCATCCGTATGCTTCATAAAACAATGTTATAGGATATAAAAATAGATAATTTTTAACATCAACGGGCTACGGAGTTCCAAAAGTTAACCTGTAAGTTATTTTTTTAAGGACTGTACTTTAGGATTTTAAAATAATTGCATCCCCAAGGCGAAAAAGGGATAAAAAGGCAAGCGAAGTTAACGTGCGGGCGGCGGCTGCACGCGCATAATGGCTGCGCCACCCTTCGGGACTTATAGCGCTCCGCTGCCACCCGCACACTTCAGGGCGGCTTTCTTTTTTTCCCTTTTTTCTTTTGGGAAATGCTTGTAAGCCAAGCAGGGTCAAAGAGGAATGAAAAAAATCATGTTTCATTTAAATTCTTACATCATGGACATTACAGGAAGGCTGACAGCAGATGCGCAGGTGCGCACCCTGTCCGACAATCGCGAAGTGGTTAATTTCTCCGTAGCCGTTAACGACAGCTACAAACCCAAAGACGGGGAGCGTGTGACCCACACCGAATTTTTTGATTGCTCCTACTGGCTTTGGTCGGGCATTGCACAGTACATGACCAAAGGTACTGTGGTTGAAATTTCGGGGCGTGTGAGCGCACGCGCATGGATAGATGCCGAGGGGCAGCCCAGGGCAGGGCTGAACTTCCATACCTCCCGCATCAAGCTGCACGGGGGCAATGGTAACGGTGCGGCGCAGGGCGCAGCACCCAAAACTACAGGCAGGGAGGCTTCCCCCGTAGCGCAGGTTACAGGCGGTACTGAAGAAGAACACGACGACCTGCCGTTCTGAACCGAAAAAATTGTGTTTAACTTTTAAAATCCATCATCATGGCACATAACCTTAATTTTAACGAAGCCACAGGGAACTACTCGTTCTTTTCTACCAAACAGCCTGCATGGCACAGCCTTGGGCAGGTGGTCAGTGAGTACCCTACTTCCCGCGAAGCGATTGCCTTTGCAGGGCTTGACTATACCGTAATCAAAGCACCGCTGTTTGCCAAAGCAGGCGACCCCTTGGTAAGCTTTGCCGTACCCGACCAGTACGCCACCCTGCGCACCGATACCCACGCTGTCTTTGGGGTGGTGGGCAAAGACTACCAAATCGTACAGAACACCGATGCCTTTTCCTTTTTCGATGCTATCGTGGGCGGCGGGGACGGCATACTGTACGAGACCGCAGGGGCTATCGGTAACGGCGAGCGCATTTTCATCACGGCGAAATTGCCCGGCTATATCCGTGTGGGGAGTGGCGATGACGTAACCGAAAAATACATTTTCCTGACTACTTCGCACGACGGTTCGGGCAGCATTACCGCCGCCTTTACCCCCATCCGTGTCGTGTGCCAAAACACCCTGAATGCCGCGCTGCGCTCGATGCAGAACGTGGTGCGCATCCGCCATACCGCAGGGGCAAAAGAGCGTTTGGAGCAGGCGCACAAGGTCATGGGCTTAGCCGATACCCTTGGCAGTCAACTGGAAGGCATCTTTAACGGGTGGGCTAATGCGCGCATTGAGGATAAACAGGTTAAAAAACTCATACAGTTGGCCTTATGCCCCAACCCTGAAACCCTCGCCCTACTCAAAAAAGGCGCAGACGATGAACTTTCTACCGTGTTTAAAAATGCGTGCGATGATGCTTTTGCCTATGCAATGGCGCACGATACCCAACAACTAGACACCACCAAAGGCACCGTGTTCGGGGCGTACAATGCCGTGACGGGCTACTACCAAAACGTCCGCAGTTTCAAATCGGACGAGGACAAACTTAAATCCATCTACTTGGGCGGTACGGCGCAAACGCGGGTGCAGAAAGCCTTTGACCTCTGTACAGGCTTTGCCAAGGAAGGGGCGGCTGCCCTCTACCTGAATTAATAATCACGGCAGCCCCCGCTGCGGGGCTGCCTTAAAAAACTATTCTTATGAAAGCACTTACAAGCATGGACAATGTGGACAAAGGCAAACTCCTTGCCGCACTCTTCCCTGACAAATTACAGGGCATACTGGACGACCTTACAGCCACGTACAATTTCATGACCGAAAATGAGGACAGCCTCAGGGCTACGTGGTCAAATGGTATGTTCCCTTTTAACTTTTGGTACAGGGTGGCAGGCGATGTGGCAACGGTGGTAAACCGTTACGGGGCAAGGCTTACCAAAAGCAGCAGCCTGTTTGCCGACCAACTCTTTGACCATTACAATGCACTCTATACCATCGAATGCATAGCCAAGCAGGCGCAAAGCCTGCCCGAACTACCCGAGAACCAAGCCTATAAATTGGGTGTGCGCCTGTTGTTTGACCATTACATCGTTGCCCCATGAGCCGCTTAGCCGATACCACCGAACCCAAAGCCCTGCGGGTACTGTTGCGCACCCTGCCTTTTTTCGGGCAGTTGGAAACCCTGCGCATGAGTGCAGAAGATGCCCATGCCGCGCAGCAGGCCGAAAACCTGTTGCGGGGCATCATTGAGAGTACGGACGTTAATAACGATAACCCTAAAAATAACGATTATGGCAATGACTAATTTTTTCAGCCAGATAGCAGCCATTGAATTTTCAGGCAACCTGAACCTGACTGTAAAAAAAGACGGGGACAGCCTGACCGTTTCACTGCTGCTGCAAAACGAAGCGTGTGGGGACAGTGCCAAAAAACACATCCCCCCGCTGCTCCTTAAAGGGACAGCCAAAGAACTGGGCGAAGGATTTTTTCCTGCCATAGCCGCCCCTGTAGCGCAGGCCTCTGCCCTGCTTGTCAACATGGAGCAATTCCTGAAAGGGCAGGAAGCCGCCAAAAAGAATTCCGCTATGGAGAAAAAGAAAACGGAAAAAGCCGAAAGCCCGAAAGCGGAAGCCACCGACCCAAAGGAAAAAAAGTACCGCGCTGTGATGGCGCAGGTGGATGCCTTAGAAGCCGAAGGCAAATTCCGCGAGGCTTGGGTAAAAGTGCCGCAGCCGACCGAATACCCCGACAAAGCCGAAACACTGCGCAACCGCAGGGCAGCCCTTTCCGCTAAATTCAGCCCCGACCTGTTCGGGGCTGAACAGCCCACCACAGAAAACGTTGAACCTAATACCGAAGATGATGCTGTTGACCAAACTGATGCCGAGGATATTCCTGATGAAGGAGAAAGGGAATGACATTCCCCTTAGCGACCCTGACCCGAACTGGAGTGTAGATGCCGTAATGCAATTCTATGCCACCACCTACCCAATACTGACGACAGCGAAAATAAGCGGTCCTGTAATTGAAAATGATAAAGTGAACTACCGCTTTGAAAGCGTGATGGGAACAAAAGGATAACGTAACACCGCAAATTATGCACCATGCAACACAAGATAATGGGGCAGTTACGGCTGCCCAACAACCCAAAGCAGAAAGCCCTGCACCAAAGCGCAGGGCAGTTCCTGCTCTCCCTGCAAAGGAGAAAAGACACCGCAGAAATACTGCGCGACCAACGCAACTCCTCCCCGCCCACCCTGCTGCCTATGGTTTTCTGAAATGCCGTTTCCTGCCCCATACTGTGGAGGGACAGCATGCACTTGATAATGCAGGCGAAACTGTTTCTTTTTATACATCGCTCGAACGGCTCTGCAACCATTATGGCATTTGCCCCACCGAGACACGCAGCCTCGGGATGACCTATGGGAAAGCCATTTCCCTGTGGGAAGTGAACAGGCTGCTGCGTACCCATCGTGAGGAACATATTGCTATCGAAGAAGAGAGTGACAGCAAAGGGAATGTTATACTCTGTACTACGGAAACCTACCATACAGGCAATACCCTGTACTACATTTCTGTCATACCTCTTTACCACCTGCTGCGCAGCCGAAAGACAAAAAAGGCAGCGGAACTGCTGCTCCATGCCTGCGGTTATCTCATGCATGGGGCGGGTGTACCCTACTACCGCGACGACAGCAGCTACCTTGCCTGGCAGTATGAGAGGATAGACGAGTGGCTACAGGACGACCCCGAAAGTTGGGATGATGGCAGCTACTTCCGTTGCCTTACTGAAGCAAACAACGCTGCCCATATCGGGGATGTACTACAGCGAAAGCTACGCAAGGCCTGCCACCCTGCAAACCTCGAACAGCGGCTGCATGACTTTACCGCTGTCGATAATTTCGGGCGTGAGTGCTATAAAGTGGCAAGGCAGGCACTGCGCCTGTGGGAGGTCTACCCCAATGCAAGCCTTTACCGCAATGCCGATGAACTTGTACTACCCGACCCCGAAGAGGACGGTTATGAAGAGGACTGCGTGAGTATGGATAAATACATCAGTTTTTGCGCTTCCACCAAAGGGTGGCTGTACCAAACCCTTGAAGAGGGCATTAACGGGGAGTTTAACGAATGCATCGAAATGCAGCAGCCTGTCATCCGCCACCGCTTTGACGGGCAGCTACAGTCAGGGGATACCCTTGATTTTGAATGCAGGCTCTTCCGCCTGATGGATGATTTATGTTACCTATTAAATAATTGCGACCATGAAAACCGCTGAAACCCCTACCCTGTACATCCCTTCGGCAGCCCTTGTGGTATTCCGTACTGAGGACAGGGATACCAATCTTTATATCGAATACTATGATATGGATGAAAGTGGCTGCCCCGTAAACCCGCACCCGCTAACGGTACGGGAGGCACACGGGCTTGCAAAGGCACTCGACACCCGTAAGACAGCGGCACGGGCATTCCTGAAACCCAAAGGACTGCTGCCCTCAAACGTGCTGCACATGAACCCCGCAGAAAATGGCAGTGTGGTATGGTACACCAAGCCCATGAGAAAGGTGCTGCATTTTAAGGACGACCTCGGGCTGCCCTCCTGTGAACTTCCCCTGCCTGCCCTTGTATGGGCAGCCAATAAACAGCACCTGTACATTTTTGCGCACAAAGGTAAAGGCAAGCCCAGCCTGAACACGCCGCTCTACCATGCGCCGTTCTTTAACCTCTACCGTAAAGGCAACGTGTGCATGGGTTCGGTGGATGTACGTATCAGTGCATCGGCTTCCCTTGAGGAATTTACAGGCAGTTGGGAACATTATTTTTTTGGCAGTTACTTTAGCCACCTTATTGACGGCCATAACCCTGTTGGGATGAACCTTTTGAGCCTCTACAAAAGCCTGCTCGGAAACAATACGCCGTTCCCAGCGAACGAACTCCTGCCTGCGCACAGAACACTTAAAGACCTGATACCATGAAAAAGATAAAAGAAAAAAGGCACTTCACGGATAGTGAACTCCTAAACCCCTCCAACCCTGTTGCGGTAATCCTTATCGGGGCAGGTGGCACCGGGTCGCAGGTACTGACCGCCCTTGCCCGAATGAGCCACTCCCTGCAAGCCCTTGGGCATGCAGGCTTACAGGTCAGCCTGTGGGACGATGATGTGATTACCGAAGCCAACCGCGGCAGGCAGCTCTTTGCCGCCTGCGAAGTGGGGCTGTATAAAGCCACCGCCCTCATTGCCCGTTGCAACCGTTTTTTCGGGACGGACTGGAAAGCCGTCCTGAAAAAATTCGATACGCGTACCGCCAGTACCAAGGCCGCGATTTTCATATCCTGTGTGGACACGGTAACCGCACGTTTTGAGATTGCCAAAGTGTTGCAGGATGCCGATGCACCCCGCTACTGGATGGATTTTGGGAATGGTAGGAATACGGGACAGGTCGTATTATCGACCGTCGGATGCCTACCGCAGCCGAACTCAAAACTATTTAAAACAATAGGCAGCCTCCCTTTTGTAACAGAAGAGTACGGAGAACTGCTCCACCACTCGGAGATTGATAGAGATGCCCCGAGCTGCTCCCTTGCCGAAGCCCTTGAAAAACAGGATTTATTTATTAATGCCACGCTTGCACAATTCGGCGGCGCACTGCTGTGGCAGCTGTTCCGCAACGGGTACACCACCCATCGGGGCTGCTTTGTAAACCTTGAGCATTTCAGGGTGCAAAACCTGCCACTGTAAAGCCCCCGCGCGGCGCATTCCTACCCGGAATGCGCCGCTTGCGTTCATTACCCCCCCTGGCCCATGTAACAGTCAGTCCAGGCAGAAATTAATATACGAAAGCTTGGCTATTTTTCAAATGTCTATATCAAATGAAAGACTTTCAAAAAATCAAAGAGACTGCTTCTCACCTTTCCATTTAGTCAATCGTAAAAATTGCTCCCAGGTAAGGGAGTCAGTATTTGTTTGCCTGCTCCAATGAAGGTCGCGATTCTCAGCAAAATAGCCATATTCAACAGCATATTCTGCCATTCCGATAATTTCCTGAACTAATGTTTCATTGGAACTGAATTCCGGAAAATAATCAAGAAATCCTTCTTTCGTATATGTAGAACTGTACACGGCCTTTTTACCTGTAACTTTTATAAAGGCATCAACAATCTCCTGGGGTGATATAATATCACCAATAACGGGTAGCGATGCCCCCGCATATTTATCAGGGTTCGAAAATATTTCTAAAACAGCCGGTCCTGTAGCAGTTAGAGGGTCTACAAATGGAGCGCGGAAGTCTTTGGGTAAATAAATGGGGAACACAAGCACATCATCCTTTAAAACAGGAGTGTAAAACTCCAGCAGGTTTGTATAGAAGAACGCCATATAAATGAACGAACTTCTAATAGGCAGTGTACGGATGTAGCCTTCTATCTTAGCCTTATCGGTAAAGTGCGGTGCAAATTTTGTACCTTTCGTAATCTTATCTACATTTTCCAAACTGCTAAAAATAAGGTGCTGTACCCCTGCCTCAAGTGCTGCATCTGCCAACTCTTTGCCTAATGCAAATTCATGTGTTTGTGGGGGTGCAATACCCGGCGTCATCATAAAAATCCCGTAGGAACCCCGGAATGCTTCCACAAAATCTTTCTTATATCCCAGATCAAGCGGAAGGCGAACAAGTTCAGCACCCTGATCAATTAGATTAATTGCTTCAGGCGAATCGATACGCCGCGTTATGCCGCGCACCCTGTAGTTTCCGCTTTGTAATAGCGTGGATGCGACGCTTCTCCCTTGTTTTCCTAAGATGCCAACAATAGTGATTAGCGGTTTATTTGTTTGAGCTGTTGCCTTATCCACTTTTGTATTAAATACCATAACTTATTTATTTAATTGAACTATAATAATCATAGTTGCAAAACTATTTATAGTTAAATACATTTGCAATAACTATCCCTTTGGATAGTCCTTAAAAAAAACAGTTATGGGTATAGAATGTAATAGTGACCTGATAAAATTGGATAACAAAATATATCCCTGCACAGTTAGTGTCGCCATGGATCTGGTTGGTGGAAAATGGAAAGCGGTTATTCTTTACCATTTAAGAGATGGGGATAAACGGTACAGTGCACTTAGAAAAGAAATCCCTGTGATTACTGAAATGACGCTGAGCCTGCAACTAAAGCAGCTTGAAAATGACGGGCTTATAGTACGCACTGTTGAGGGTACAAAGCCGCCCATTAAGGTTACTTACAGTTTAACAGATTTCGGTAAAACCTGCATCCCATTACTTAATGCTATTACTGATTGGGGTAACCATGTTACTGTACAAAGAGGCGAATTTATAATTTCAAAAACAGCTGTTACAGCGATTTAAGAATTTTACTTACATGGCTCTCATCTGTCAGCCCAAATTCAACAGCAATTTGTTTTAGGCTATAACGGCCACCCGAGATTCGTTGTAGAATAATATTTTTGCGGTACGCTTTGATATATCCCCTCAACGTAACCCCGGCATTTCTTTTAAAGTACGGGCCAAAATAATCGGCTGAAATATTAAAATGGGAAGCCATAGAATTGGCTTTCAGCCTTTCCGGCTCGTAAATAAATTTATGAATGTAACAAAATACAGCCTGCATATCGCTATTTCTTTCCCTTGTATTCTTTAGTTCGGGCATATTGCGCTGTAGCAGGGAGGTTATTGCCAATACCTGCAGCCACAGTACTTCTTCGTTGCTAAAAACATTCTCCTTTAACGAGACGATCACATCAAAAATTTTATCTATGGCGTTTAAATCTTCCGGTTTTAATGTAAAACCGGATAAGTGGGTATCCCTGCTTTTTATAAGGTATTCCAGTTTTTGTAAATAAGACGGTGCGCTGACAATTGTATTATAAATATAGGGATCTGTAAATTTAAGGTAGATAAACCGGGTGGCCTCTGCAATCTCAAAATAGTGGTCATCCTCAGGTCCTAATAAAAACACATCCCCCGGCTTGTAACCGTTAGCAACATCCTGGATAAAGTGTTTGCCAAAACCTCTCTTTATATAAATAAGTTCATAATGGTTATGGTTATGTTTGGGGTGTTCCCACTGCGCAGCTTCAAAATCAGCGATTGCCAAAGGATGGTATTGGTGATAACGTTCCATAGCGGAAAGATACAAAATTGTATAGGAAAAATACAATACTGCGGTTTTAATTCTAACGAATTTTGTACCAATACTACAAACATCATCATTTATGAACAGAAGAAAATTTATAGCAACAGGTTCGCTGGGAGGTGCTGCCCTTGCCATTAATCCCTTAGTGGGGATCGGACAAGAAATTGAAATTCAGCCTCTAGCAGATCAGCAAAAAGGACAAAGCTTTTGGCCCGGCAATGCCCGACTTGCCATTTCTATTTCACTACAGTTTGAGGCAGGCGGGCAGCCCATATCCGGCGCTTCCGGGCTTATTCCTGAACCTATAAAAAAAGGCTATCCTGACCTGGCGACCAATTCCTATTTTGACTATGGCATCCAGGAAGGGATCCCAAGGCTTTTAAACCTGTTCGATAAATACCATGTAAAGGTCACCTCATTCATGGTGGGCCATGCAGTAGATAAAAATCCTGAACTGGCAAAAGAAATTGTAAGAAGAGGTCACGAAGCAGCCGCCCACGGCAAGCAGTGGAGCTGGCAGTATCAACTTACAAAAGAGGAAGAAAGGTCATGGATACAGAGCGTTAGGCAAAGTATTATTAAAGCCACGGGTACCATACCCTCCGGCTATGACTGCTACTGGATGCGCGGCAGCGTACATACACTCAGCCTTTTGCAGGAAGAAGGGTTTACCTATCATAATAACGACCTCAGCCGGGATGAACCTTATGTGCAGGAGTTAAACGGAAAACCCTTTGTGACGATGCCTTACACCATACACATGAACGATATAGGCTCTTATGATTTTTCCGGATTTTCCCCGCAGGACTACGAGCAGCAGTTAAAAGATGAATTTGACCAATTGTATGAAGAAGCTGCTACACAGCGACGGATGATGCTTATAAGTTTTCACGACCGTATCTCAGGGCATGCCTCCAGGGTTCGGGTCATAGAACGTTTCCTTAAGTACGCAACACAACATGAAGGTGTATGGTTCGCAAGAAAAGATGAAATAGCCCAACATGCTTTGGCAACACCCGACATAACCCCTAAAGTAGTTAGGGAAGTTGCTGAAAAAAGTGGTCTTGCGGGAAATACTAATTTATAATCTGTATGAAAATTATCCAACGAATTGCATTAGCGCTGGCCTTAGGGCTATCCATACAGGTCAACGCGCAAACCGACGAAATTAAAACACAGGATACACAAATAGTACACACCGTACTATTCAAGTTTATACCAGGCACTTCAGGGGCACAAATCAACAAATTAACATCGGGACTTATATCATTAAAAGGAATACTTCCCGGTATTGAAAAGATGAGTTATGGCGAAAACTTCTCTGCACGTTCGCAAGGATTTACATATGCAGTCACGATCACTTTTAGCGATTCCAATGCGTTAAAAGCATTTTATGCACATCCTGAACATCAAAATGTAATTCGGGATTTGATCCTTCCTATAAAAGCTGATATGATAGTTGTGGATTATGAGGATCGTAATAAAAAATAACATAAAATAGTAAAATGGAAATAACAAATACAGCGCTTGTTGCAGGTGCGAATGGCGTGATTGGCACAAACCTTATTAATTACCTGTTATCGCTCGGCAATTGGAATATTGTCGGGCTATCGCGCAAAGGAGGGACTGATAGCGATAATCTTGAACATATTTCGGTAGACTTATTGGATACAGATAGCTGCCATCAAAAGTTGTCCCACCTAACCGGCATTACGCATATTTTTTATGCTGCCTACGCGGATCGCCCAACGTGGGCTGAATTGGTGGAACCCAACGTTGCCATGCTGGTAAATGTTGTTGAAAGTATTGAACTTATAGCGCCCGGCCTTCAGCACATTAGCCTGATGCAGGGGTATAAAGTTTATGGGGCACATTTAGGCCCTTTCAAAACTCCTGCTAAAGAAACCGACGCGGGGCACATGCCCCCCGAATTTAATGCAGACCAACAGCAATACCTTGAAAAGAAACAAGTAGGCAGGTTATGGAACTGGTCTGCAATAAGGCCATCAGTAGTTGGGGGAACTGCTATAGGTAACCCACTGAACCTTGCTCTTGTTATTGCAATGTATGCATCTATATCCAAAGAACTCGGCATCCCATTACGCTTCCCCGGAAAACCGGGGGCATACACTACGCTTTTAGAAATGACCGATGCAGGTTTGCTGGCTAAAGCTACTGTGTGGGCAGCTACCACTCCTAAATGTGCCAACCAGGCTTATAACATCACAAATGGTGACCTGTTCCGTTGGAACGAAATGTGGCCTAAGATCGCTGCCTATTTTAAAATGGAGGTAGCGCCGCCGCTGCAAATGCCCCTACAAACCGTTATGACCGATAAAGCGGATTTATGGAAAACAGTACAGCAGAAATATAAACTGGAACCCCACAATTATGAACAACTTTCTAGCTGGGCTTTTGGTGATTTTGTTTTCTCGTGGGATTATGATTTTTTTGCTGACGGCACTAAAGCAAGGCAGGCGGGTTTCCATGAATATACAGATACCGAAAAGATGTTTTACAGCCTTTTTGATACACTACGTAGTGATGGTATTATACCATAGTGATATAGTGGAAGAAGTGGCTTCATATGGCTAAGTTTTTGCTGTTTTAGCTTTTTATTTCTAGAATACGTTTTAAATTTATGAGTGGTGCGATAAAGGATACAGTATTGTGCAGAAACCTTGCGGCTCTTACCTCACATTTTTACCAACCTTTCGATTTTCATTCTGAAACCATATCATGATATCCTTAAAGATACCATAATTATGCAATTAGTTGGTATTTAGGGGTTACCTTTATGTATACCCCAAATTAGAATAGTAGTATGGATAAACCTTTTGAATTCGAACAAGTGTACAATGTTCCAATTGCCAAAGTATGGCAGGCACTAACCAAAGAAGATCAAATGAGGGAATGGTACTTTCCCCAGTTAATACACTTTGAGCCTGTAGTCGGTTATAAATTCGAATTTACCGACGATGGTGGCTCTGCTTATCAAAAAGAATGGAGGGTTACTGAGATCCAGGAAGGAAAAAAATTAGCCCACAGCTGGATCTACCGTGATTATCCCGGCAATTCTGAAGTAACATTTGAGCTGTTTGAAGAAGAAAACGGTACGAGGCTTAAACTTACCCATACAGGCCTTGAAAGCTTTCCACACGACCCACATTTTGCACGCCACAGGTTTGAAGATGGCTGGAAGAAAATCCTGGGAAGCAACCTTAAAAATTACTTTAAAAATAATGCCCAAAATTTCTAATTATCAAAACATCAGGAAACACCATCTTATGTACTTATATGAATATAAGATGGGAGTCGAACCCCGCCCCTAAAACCCGCATTATTGCTGGGTTTTTATAATTCGTAGGTCTCATGTGCCACGATTTTGCCACAATTTCAACCTGCTTATCTTATTGATTTAAAGAACATTGTAATTCATTACAAATATAGTAAAAGTTGGTCATCGCGACAAGAACATATGGAACTATAGTTAATTCAGCTGCCTATATTCCAATGGTGTGCACCCTACTCTCTGCTTAAACAATCTTGTAAAGTGCTGCGGGTATTTGAAGCCCCACTCGTAAGCAATTTCACTAACAGATTTATCAACGTTAAAAATTCTCAGTTTTGCTTCATTAATTACCTTTGACTGGATGTACTCCTCACACGATGCAACCGATTTTTTGGTACGGGATGGAAAGCGGTTAACAGGAAATTTGATAGCCAGTTGGGAAGTTTAAAAAGTGCTATCTATATATCGTGTGTGGACACCGTAGCAGCACGTTTCGAGACTGCCGAAGCCCTTAGACAAAAAAGACCAGTAGGCCTTTATGCAACGATGCCGAGATACTAGCTCGATTTCGGGAACGGGAAAAGTACAGGACAGGTCATACTGTCAACAATCGGCAAGGTAAAGCAACCACATTCTGAACTTTATACAACGGTGGAAACATTACCATTTGTTACAGATGAGTTTGGGGAACTGCTGCGCCAGTCTGAAGCCAACACGGAGGATCCAAGCTGTTCCCTTGCAGAGGCACTTGAAAAGCAGGACTTATTTATCAATTCCGCTTTGGCGCAAATGGGTTGTTTGATGCTGTGGCAATTGTTTAGGAATGGTGTTACTAAACATAGAGGACTGTTTTTGAACCTAACAGATTTCAGGGCAACACCCTTGCCAGTATAACCGCGCGCCGCACGGAAACCTTTACTTGGGTTTTCGTGCGGCGCTTGACTGCTATTATTTTATAAAATTATATAGTGATAAGAACTACTAAAATTATCTAAATAAATTGCCTATGATTGTAAAGTCCAAAGATGCACCAAAAGCCCATCCCAAGTCCCAATCAACATTCTTGTATAAATTAAACTGCGCTTCTGTAAGGTTGGTTTGCTCAAATTTAAAATCTTCCGGTGCATTAAAAACATTGACCTTACCATAATGACCACCTACAAAAAAACTACCTCCCCTGGCAAACTCCCAATTCAATCCGAAAAAAAGGTTTTGAAATATTTTATCCGTTAAGCCTATTCCGACAGTGGGGTAAATCCTCTCCCATACAGGACGCATATATATATAATCTTTTGAGTGCAATTGAAAATTGGCAACAGGATCATTAATACTTGTTAGCATTTTACCTTTCTTTAATTTTTTCCTGTCGCTATAATATTTTATTAAGGTAATTGGAGAAGTATACAAAGTCGCGAATACAGTACCAAATCCTCTGTTATTGCCTTCCTGCTGCTTAGCAACAAATAAAGTTGTATTTATAGGATCTGCTACTATTGAATAGGATGGATCTTTAAGGTTTGTATTGAGAAGCCCAATGCTAATTGTAGCCGTATAAGCAGAGGTCATGGTAATTGTATAATTGAACTTTCTAGTGGTAACACCATTCTCATATCTTGATACTTCAAAGTCTATATTAGTGTCTGCTGTTTTGATTAACAATGTATATTCTGTAAGTTCCTCAATAGGTGTAGAGGTTATTTGTCCTGCTGCTCCCTTATTATTTTCAACCTTTGTTCCTCCCACAAAGAAGCCTGAAGTTGGCTTTATACCGTAATTAATTTTCCGTCCGTTATTTTGACCTTTGTAAATTACATGAACTACATATTGAATTTCTGGTACCCCCTGCGGTACTGAAGTAATAAGCGAATTTCCAAGTTCATCGAGGAAGATATGGACATAATTAGCTCCGCCATATAAATAAGCTTGACTGCCTATTTTATCATTGATTAGTAGCCCATATGGAGTTGGCTTAAGGTTAATAGACCCATACTTTGCATAAATGAATGCTTCGTAGGAATTAATACCTTCCATGCCATCAATTGAATCAATGTTATTGTCGAAGCCTGTCACTAATATTTTAAAACGTTCACCAGATGTAGCATCACTGAATTCTAGGTGGTTAGCCTCATCTGGTATACTGTAAGTGTAGCCATCGGCAGCTATTTCGTTGACATTTAGCAACCTTTCTAACGTGCTCCCAAAAGCTGATACCTTTATCTTTGTTTCTACTGCTTCTAAGGGAATTCCATACGCTGACAACTCAATTTCCTGCGGAGCGGCACTCACCGCCAAATTTTTTGTAGTATGGTAAAAAATTCCATTTATCATAGGTGTTGAAAATTGATAATAACCGGCAGTTGAAATCACAGCACTGACTTTTATACTATTTCCCCCTGTCATTAGTGAACCTTCGGTAATATCTCCAAGGCCGTTATTTGTATCGGTTAGGGTTGATCCAGCAGCTGAACTTACTGAAACCCCTGTAAAATTAACAGGTGCTGTTACAGGAACTGGGGCAGAAGTATTATCATACCTTAGTTGAAATGACTTACTACCGGTTTTTAGTGGTATCCCAACTGCTTTTAACTTAACATCCTTTGGACCTGCTTTATCAGCATAGCCAGCGTCATAAAAGCGTACTCCATCCACTGCATCACTACTTATCACGTAATATCCAGGAGTTATAACAGTTATTGTTGCTTTAATCAGTTCCGCACCAGTTACTGGGGTACCGCAGGCATATGTTCCCTCAATAGTAGCAGAATTAGGAATTATTGCAAATGCTGCAATTCCAGACCGTTCGGCAAAAGGAACTCCTTCAATAGCTGAAATCTGACCATTATTTATTAAAGTTTGCATAGGCCGCGAATTCAGCACTCTAATTGTAAAGCCTTGTGGCCGATTTTCAACTGTATATGTTTTACCTATTATATCACCATCCTGTATTGCGTTGTAGGATAGTCCATCATTAGAGATAATAGATACCTTTTGTGAATATACACTACAAGAACATATTATCAATGCTGCAAAAATTAAGAACTTTTTCATACTATTAAATTTTTAAGGCTTTCAGAATTGTTACAAATGGGATGACATACGAATGCTCATTATCTTCATCTTTTCCAAGCATTATACCTATGATTCGTCGTGTTTGGGGCTCATAAACAGGTGAACCTGAATCTCCTCCAACACAGCAACACGGTTTCAGCGCAATCAAATTTATCAAAGTATGGTCTCCAAAGGGATACCCAAAAGTCATAACCGCTGTTGTGGATATTATAGCACTATCTTTAAAGCCGGAAACATTGCCTAGCATTTTGACAGGTATTGGCTGTTTAACAGGCTTTGGCGGAAGTACAATCGGATTTGTGATACTAAAAAGATCTTGTCTAATATTAATGTACTGATACAGTGCCTGCGGGATTAATGCAATTGCGGCATCAACTCTATTATCTATTAAACCGCTACTGAAATACGCGCCAGGACGTGTTGTTCCATTAACATTGCACGCAATGTTAGGCTCCCTATTTAAATCAATTGGATAATTGAGTACTTTTCTTGTAGTAGTTAGGAATTGCCACCCAAGAACATGCATGTTGCTAAGTAAATGCGGATAACCATTATTCATTATAACAACTCCGATTGTACCCATATTCTGTTTATGTCCAACTGGAAATACTGAGCGTCCAGGTGACAAATATTGGAGAACTGCTTTCCCTGTTTGCACAACATCAGTAGGAATTTTAAGCCGTTTCTTATTATAAACTATGGTTAAGTATGGAGGGATTTTGTTTTCTTGTTGAACATCATCAGTTTTACATAGTACATGAAAAACAAAAGAATAACGATTGGTCAATTGACTATTGACTTCCTTTTTGTCTAAGCGCACGCCGACAATATTGGAAAACCTCGTTTGCCAAGTCTTGTATTTTTTTTCAATATAAACTACTAAAAAATCATGCAAGGGATTTTTCGAGAAAAAATCAGAGTATTCATACCGAGTTTGTTTCATCATTATAAGGTTTTGACAGTAATAGACTGATTATAGTAAAGATAGAGAAAAATTTGATTTATTTTAACAAGAATAAAGCATCTTTTGAGAGTGACAGCATGTTAGGCATATATTGTATAAAAGTGATGGGCATTAGATATTTAATAGGTGTATCTAATCGTCGTCTTAAACGCTGCATTTCAAGTCCTATGGCCTGTTGCTCTGTGACTGCATACTCCTCGGTTTGTTGAATAGAATGATGTCCTAGCATCTCCTTGACTATATGGATCGGTACATCATTCGCTAATGTGATCGTGCTTGCAAAAGTTCTTCGGGCCTTATGCGTGGTAAGGGCACTATTAACTCCACATAGATCGGCAATCTCTTTAAGGTAAGCATTCATCTTCTGGTTTGAAGAAATGGGTAATAGGGAATCTTTTTTAAGGTATTGCGGATGCTTTCTATAGCGTTCCAGAATTTCGTGTGCTTTTGGTAATAGCGGTATATTTATTGGCCTCCCCCGTCTTCTGCCTTTCTGAAATCAACCATAACTCCCCATCAATTCCAACACTGACATTTGATCTCTTTAAATTAAAAGTATCTGCATAGGCAAGGCCAGTGTAACACTGAAAGACAAAAATATCCCTAACCAAAGACAGGCGTGGCAAATCAAACTTATGATGCTCAATTTTAAACAGTTCCTCCCTAGTCAATGGCTGCTTAAACAACTTGATCTTTCTTGTCTTAAACCGCTTGAAAGGGTTGTGCAAAATTATTTCCAGATCAATACCGATCAGGACAATCTTTTTGAAATTTGTAATGTATTTTAATGCAGTGTTATTGCTGATATTTTTTACGGTCTTAAGATAAAATTCGTAATTCTTGATAAACTCTAAGGTTATATCCCTAAAATCAATTTCATCAATCTGGTATCGGTATTGGAGAAATTCCTGTAAGTGTTTTTTCGAGATCTCAAAACGCTCATAAGTTCCAAACGCATAATTCCCACTTTTAACTAAAGCCAGCATTTCATCATTATGTTTTTGAAATTGTTGGATAACCTTGGCTGAGGAATTATCCCTTCCGGTAACATGATCAATTAGTTTTTTACTCGTTATTGCCTGCTTATTAAAGAAAAGCTCATTTCTAAACTGATGAATTCTGTTTACTATAAGGTCTAAAAAGTGGTTGAGGGTTTGTGCCGTATCATCATCCCCAGTCATTCTTTGACGATTTTGGTTCCACCGGCTCAACAAACATTTGCGGGATATGGAAATTTCTGCTGGTTTACCATCCGCTATTATCCTTAAATAAATATATCGTTCGGCGCGATCAAATCGGGGCGTTTTAAGAAAAAAACTAATAGAAAAATTATGTGCTAACATGATCAGTATCTTGTATATTGAAAGCTACATTTAAGCTCCGCATCACAAAAATAGAGAACATACAAATCGCTAATCCACCACAGAAAACAAGTTATTAACCTTATTATTAATATTTTACATCAATTAAAGTTTTACAACTGCTTCACCGATGTACTGTCACTTCAAAACGAGAGTATCTACTAAACCAGCCCACTATCAAACATTACATTTCTCGAATTCTCAGTGACACTTTTACAAACTTCAACTCTACCCCTTCACCTAAAATAAATTATATTTGATATCTATAGAAAAATAACAGATGTCAGATACTATCCGAAATGTTGCGACCGCCAAGCAAACCGGCGGAGGTGGATTCACTTTTGAAGATAAGGTAACTGCCTGGTTTATTTCCCACCTGTTAGGCAATACTATTGCCATTGACAAGGAAATCGGAAAAATTGCAAGGATTGATTTTCAGGTACGACCTCAGGGATGGCTTTTTGATGACCTGCTCATTACCCAACAATCTGCTGAGGGAGATGAAAGCAGGATGGCAGTATCGATCAAGAGCAATGTTCAGTTTTCCGGAAGTGGGCCAACTTCAGAATTACTCTACGACCTATGGAATCAATATACAGGCGAGCCAGCCCGGGTATTTTGATCCCCTAGAAGATTATCTCTGCATTGTCAATGCACCGGCACCGGCATCCATAGGCATCGACCTGATAGGTTTGCTCAAGGCTGCCAAAGTGATGGACCCTGCGATATTTTTGGAAAACATCTCCCAACCTGACAAGGGGTTCTCCGCCTCGAAAATGACGCTTTTCAAGAATTTTCAATGCCCTGAAGACCTTGCCGCAAAACACGGTATAAGTGATTCCGATACGGTCACTTTACTGAGCCGTCTCTATTTCCTGGACTTTGATTTTGAAAGCCCCTCATCCCGAAGCGAAAGTTCGCTCATCGCAGTGTTGCGGCCACTTTTGCGCAATACCGACGGCAATGCGGAAATGCTGTTATACGATTCCTTATGCCGACTGAGAAGTGAATATGCACCTGGGCAAAGCTATCTTGACCTTGACAGTTTGGTAAAAAAAATAAGAACGCTTCATAATCTAGCAGACCATCCAACTTACGTAAGTGAGTGGAAGAAAATCTCTACAGTTAGTAAAACGGCCGTCGCATCGCTTCACCATACAATAGGTAATTATATAGACTTGCCGAGAAAGGATGAACTGGATAAGCTGAAAGGGGAAGTTGAAAATAATGAGGCCGTATTTGTCTTGGGTAAATCGGGTTATGGCAAATCGGTTTTGGTCAAAAAGCTTCTGGAGCAAGAGGCCGATATTTACGAAAACTTTATATGGATCGACGCGTTCAGCATTGGAGCCGGAAACCTTACTCACTATTTTGGACTTCACCATCCTTTATCGGAGGTGGTTAAAAATATCCGAAGGCAATCATATTTAGTTATCGATGGGATAGACAGGATTTTGAAGGAAGAAGAACTTCGTGTCTTGTATGAGATCATCTCAATCGCAAAGTCACCCGATTCCGGCTGGAAAATTATTATTACATGCCAAAATGAGGATTATTGGGATGTCATAAGCCGGTTGAGCAGGATTAATATATCCTTAAGTGCTGCAAATTTTACCGTGAGGCTCAATATGTATAATCATGTCGGTGAGCTGCGTACGCATTTTCCTGAACTTGCAGACCTGTATAAGCATAAGCATCTGAAAACCGTACTGAATAATTTGAAGTACGTGGATATGCTGGCCATAAAACTTACTTCGGGTGCTCCTATACCGGAAAAGGATTTGATTGGGGAAGCAACAATCATCGATTGGATTTGGAGTGCAGAGTTTGATTCTATAGGCACGCGCTTCATGCACACATTTGGAGAGAAGCAGGCACAGCAGTTTGCATTAGGTGTGCCCGTAACAGATTTCAGCATCCCCGATATGCAGCCATTGGATAGCCTAAAAGCAAAGAAAATACTTTATGAGGAAACCGATAAGCTATACCTGGTCCATGATTTATTTGGCGATTGGGCGAGGTACAAGCTACTCCGCTCCAAAGACCAGGATATAAAAAGTTATCTCTTATCAATACAACTGGTTTCACCGCTTTGGCGAAAGGCAATCCGGCTTTATGGCATTTACCTTCTGGATAATGGAAACGGTGCTGCTGCCTGGATCAGCTTAATGAAACGGCTTTCAGAAAGCGAGCCTGCCGAAAAGATCGTACAGGACCTGCTTCTGGAATCGTTGTTTTTCTCCGCCTCACCTTACAGGCATCTCGAATCCGTACTGGAATACCTGAAAGAGGACGATGGAAAGATGTTTAGGAGATTTATTGACCAGTTCATGATCAAAGCCACCGTTCCCAATCATAATGTGATGGAATTTGCCAAGGACATGGACGGTATTACCGGTGCCGAAGCTGCTTCCTATGCCCGAGTGCCGGACTTTATGTATTGGCCTGATATCATCAGTTTCATACGTGATTATAAAGACAGTATATTAGAGTATGCAAGGCTTAAAATTGCAAATTTATGTTCCTTGTGGTTTACTTACACTAAGCCAGGATTTCCTTACCGCGATGAAGCCGCGGAGATTGCTTTAGCTAATGCCCAATGGATGTTTGATTTCAAGCTGAACCGTGGTTTTGTAAGTGGGGACGCAGATGAAGAAATTTATTCCGCATTTCTTGCAGCAGTACACGAACGCCCTGATGAAGTGGCTGAACTTGCGCTAAAGCTGTGCAAAAGAATCAAAGTCGAGAGACCTAAGTCAGATACGGATAAAGGTTTTGAGCTCAGGTCAAAATCTTTATTTGCGGGAGCCAAGATCAGGGATGCCAAGCAGTGGCCTGACGGCCCTTATGAAAATGTAGACGATGCTTTTGAAGAGGTTTGCCTGGCTAAGGGCTCCCTTGAGCCAATGATCCAAAAGCTTCCTGAAAAAGCTATGGAAGTTTGTCTGGCGTTGCTTATTGAACCGCCCAGGGAAGTTTCTTTCGGATATGATTCCTCGCATTATCATTTGGACATCAATCAACCTAGAAGATGGTTTCCTCCATTTTATATACGGGGCCCATTCATGTATTTCTTTAAACACCATCCGTGGACAGGCATAGAATTGGTGATTAAGCTGGTAAATTTTGCTGCCACGCAGTGGACGAACAGCTATACGCACGAAGGCAAGGATATACCAAAACTCGTGATGCCTGTCGGTGGTACTGATAAAGATTTTATTGGAGACGAGAGGATGTATTACTGGTTCAGGGACAGCACTAGCGGACCTCATGCTGTTGTAAGCGCATTACAGTCATTAGAAAAATTTTTAATAGACACTGTTGATAATGGTCAGCCTATCGATGAATATATTGCTTATATACTAAACAATGCCACTACATGTGCCTTTTTGGGAGTCTTAAGTTCAATGGGAAAATATAACCCCGTGCTTTTTACAGGCCCGTTAAAACCGATGTTTGGTGTACTCCCATTTTACTTCTGGGAAAAAGGCCTTGATTTCGGTGGGCACGGAATTGAGGGGCACCAGATGATGGGCTCAAACTTCCTGGGAAAGGAGACATGGGAAAAGGCAAATGAGTGGCATAAAATGCCGCATCGCAAACGATCCATTGGCTCGGCCGCCATTACCCTATACATGCATAATGATGAGATTAAAGATTTGTTTACAGGCATATTGGATGACTGGAACACCATACTTACTAAAATAGGTGACGATGCACGGACTGGCGATTATATCAAAAGGCTAATCTCTTTTTTCAACAGAGACAATTATGAGATACGTGATCATAATGGACAGGCTGTTTTAGCTTATGTTGAACCTTCGGAACTTGCCTCTGAATTCCAAGAGGTAAGGCAGCAGTTTGAATCAAGTAACAGCTTACTTACTTTCCCATTTCAATGCATGCAGATCATAGACAAAGGAGAAATGGTTAGCCCAGAGCAATGTGCTGCCATATGGCAGACGATCACCGAGCAAATCGGTTCTGACGACGATGCTCCCTATGAGGATCTTGGAGGCAAACACAGGATTGTCCTTGGCGGGAGCGCCGTATTATTCTACAATTCTGAAAATTGGCTGGACACCAACCCTGAGGCTAAAACAACAATACTCAGCTATCTGGGCGATGTACTTGAAATTTATGTGCAGAATGATTATAGCTTGCTACAAGGCGATATGGGCGATTCCTGGCACTCTTTTGCCGCACACATCTTGGGCCTTGAATGGCATAATGACCGGGCCAGTGAACCAATCCGGAAAATGATTTCGTCTTTGATACTCAAATGCCCCTACGCAACCATCACAAACCTGCTAATGGTCCTAGCAAAGCAATCTGGCTGGGCCGATAAGGATTTTGTACAGCTCCAGAACCTTATATTGCTATATGCGGCAGCGAGGTATAAGGCATATGCACTGTCGACCAGAACTTACTTTGGGGAGCAGTCACAGCCGGAAGATTTTGTCCTGAACGAGCACCTCCAAAAAATTGCTGACGACTTTATTAATGCAACTATACCCTCAAGTTTAATTGACTGGTCAGAGCTGCGATTTCTTGCAAAAAAAGGCAGAAAAAAATGGGGAGATAATGACGATGAAGGTAATAGGTTCCTGCCTGGAATCGATATTAAAATACTACAGCATCTTTTTGCAGCGTTACCAAAACTGGAGGGATTATCCGGCGCGGATAGGGCACACATTCTTGCGTTGTGGCAGCAGGCGCTTAACCAGATTGTGTTTGAGTTAGGCCCTGTAACTGAGGTGGAGCCGGATCGGGAATATCCCGATGAATTTCATTTTTTTGTTATCCAAAAAATCGGAGAGCTGTTATTGGATATCCAGCCAGATGATAATCTTGCACCACCGGATTTTTGGAAGCCGCTACTTGCTTATGGCAACCAGGCCCAGGAATGGGTGAAACATTTAATCGAATCTTATTTCATCGGCAATATCGAGCAGGAAACCAAGCGGGAAAAATTTTTTGAGGAGTGGACAGCCATGACGGAATTTGTTTTGGTGCAGCCCACCTGGGATAGTGATAAATACAGAAGGCCATCCACTATTGCATTTACCCTATTCAGCATCTCAGACCGAATGATCCCATGGTGGAAAAACCTGAGTTATGCACATTTTTATGACAAGGCAATCCAAAAAGTTATTGCGTGGGCCGCTACCAAAAAATATAACCAGGAAGTCATTTGCAGAGTACTAACATTACTGACAGTTCCCGCGGGAAAATTGGTTTTACATGAAGGGATCGATGTTGTAATTACATACCTCAGGCTTCGGATTGCCACCGATAAAGTTGGCCCGCCGAAAGGTTACGTTCGCAGAGAATTCGAATGTGAAGATACTCTTGCAAAGACAGCAAGCTTCCTTTGGGAGAAGCATAAGGAGGACATAAAAGGAAATCCGACAACGCTCAATGCATTAAAAGAAATCATCCTATATCTCGTGGCCCGGCAGAACAGTATTGGATTGGAATTGCAGGAAAGGGTTTTGTTTTAAGATATCAATTGTACCATCTTTGCAGCGATAGCAATACGCTGCCATATTAGCAATACAACTGTTAGCCTGACAATTGCACAAGAAATAGCAATCCATAAGCTGGCGATACATACATATTAAAACCCTTTAAAAAAATCAATTTTAGCTTAGAGAAATAAAACTGTGTTTCAAAAAGTTTTTTTAAATCATCTAGAAACAAAAATTTGCTTCAAATGGTAATACCTGAAGCTCTTAACACAGCATGAAATTATCTTAAAATTAAAACATATTTATGCTAAAAGCCGCGCCAATATTGACAAATCTTCTGTAAAAGTGTTCGAAAATTGTCCGGGCAAGTCACTGAAAGAAAAACCTACTTAATTTTTGTTAAGTAGGTTTTATCATTTGAGACGTAATCAACGTAAACACTACGCATTACCATTATTCTTCAATGTCACGTAACTTAATTTAACCTAAGCTTGAAATAAACAGCCTGAAGACTAATTGATTTAGGATAACAATGACCTTTTTTATTCATTTTTGGATATTTTTTGAATCTCTAAAGATAACAAGTTAACCGTAGATGCGACAGAACACATTTATATTTCTGTGTAGTTTAAAAGCCAATCTTTCCGATCGCTCTTCAGATCAAGTTCCAGGTAATCTACTGCAGGCTGAAGAATTTTTTGAACGGCCTGATTAATTAAATTTTTGTCATTTTTCATTTGCAATTCTATTTCTATAAGTTCCTGTTTTGTGCCCACGAAACTATCATTTACTGCCATTATTGCAAAGTCTCTCACAAACGGTACAAGGACATTTCGAATAATAGCAGGCGTCATTTTAAAAATTTTGGTTAGATATGGAAATACATTAATAATTTGTACAATAGCCTCACTATTATTTGAAATTTCACAAATGTAACCTAATAAACAAATAATCTGAAGTTGTCTATTATCTGCCTGGCTATATTTGTTACTTTCTGCAATGAGTTGTTCGGATGTAATTGTCCGATCAAAAATATTCTTAATCACATCATGTAAATTATCCCAAATACTTTTATCTGAAGATTCTAAAGAATACTTCGCTATTAAATCTATAAGTTTTGCAGATCTCTCATCGTAATCATCATTATTACGACTGATAAGAACCATAATAAACATGGGAATTATTGACATCAGGATAACAGATTGTTCTGCGGCATCCCACTGCTCACTTGGACGCTGCTTCAACATTTCTTCGTAATTTATTTGCGAAGCTGCTGAATATCGCTCTTGTGCTGTACCCTTTAAATGACTACTAATTGCCTGGAATTGCAATGCCCATTCAAAATGTTCCTCTATCTTGAAATTGACCAACGAATATTGAGTGCATGCAACTGAAATCATCATCATTATTTCATTTCCCCCGTCTTTACGAGCTTCATCAAAAGCACGTATAGACCAACGCCACGAACCTTCCAAATCACCAACGCCTTCAGCAAACGCAGCCATTTGTGCAAGCAATAATATATCTTTGTTTGAGGAATACAAATCACTCAGGTCGGCAACATTAAAAAGAAAAATTCCCTGATACGGTTTTACATATGCTTCTGATCCACCTCTTAAAAATTCAGGAACCGTGTCTTTGCTTACTTCGGCAGAAATATATCCCAATGTGTGCGCCAGCCAAGACAACATCCTTATCCAATATCCACCGAATTTTTTGGTTTTGATAGCCAACAGTTTAATTAAAGCTTCGGAGAAAATAGTATAACTATTTTGATAATCATTATTTATCCAATGTGCAATACCAAGCTCGCAAAGCAATTGAATAACATCCAATTCATTTGCTTCACTAATATCTTTAATTAGCCTTACCGCTTCACTCAAATAACCGACTGCCTTCGCACTGTCATCTTTGGAGAATGCCGCTGCAGCATATGCTAGTGTATCAAAGAAATTTGTTTGACTTACACAATTTAGAGCAATTGCCTTTTCAAGCCATTCTTTACTTTTTTCTGCTTTACCACTATTGTAATAAAGCTTCCCAAGGTTTTCATACAGCAAGTAATGAGCTTCTAATGACTGTAGTTTATCCTGCCATTCCAAGGCCAATCTCAAAGCCTCGTCCTCATCATCTATTAACTGAATATGTAATGCGATTTTTTCTTTAAGAAATACTGCCGTCAGAACATCAAGTGATTTCTTTTCGAAATAAGAAATAAGATAGTCTAACCGTGCTTCAAGTCCTTCAGCACGAAAATCTGTTTTCGATTTTTCAAATACAACAATATTTCCGGCTAAAATTGTTAAACCTGTTTGAGACAACTCGTTTGAAAAAAAAGAAGTGTTATTCTGATTCTTTTCATTTTTTTTAATAAGATCCAGCCATAAGCTAACATCCTCCTGTGTTTTAAGGTCGGATAAAGGAATCCATAACATTCCTTCCACGACCTCATCAGTTAACAATTCAATAAGCCCATCAGGATACCCGGCTCTTTCGTTTATTATTAAGGACAAATGGCTTAAATACTCACTTACATTATCAGTAAGCCCGTTGCTTAATATTAAAAAACGAATAAATATTTTTTCGAAAATTTCCAGTTCCTCTTCCCCAATAGCCTTTATCCTTGCTACCAAAGAAGCACAATCCTTGTCTATTAAATTCCTCAACCTAATTTGTTCTACAGAAAGCTGAACACGTAAAACCGCAGACATTTCTTTTGGTATCTCAAGATCGACCCAGTAACTTAAATATCCCCAAGAGTAAAGCATTTGAGCATGTTCTTTCTCTTTAGCAGAAAGATAAAGGTTGAGCAAAATAAATCCCGCATTATTAAGGTCACCTCCTTTATGAAAGGACGAAAATATTCTTGATGCGGAGACAAGATCAATATTTTTTGCGGCAAGAATTGATTTTGCAATCGCTATATAAGTAGCCTTAGAAGTATTATCAGAAAGATTTTTCAATCCCAGATCATGAATTAGCGGAGATGTTTTATAAGTTTCTCCTGTTTCCTGTATCCAAATACTGGCAAGTTCCTGCAGTTTCTCATAGGGGCTTTTAATTACCGTCTCCACGTTACAGACAGCTCTAACATCATTGAGATTATATTCCCAATGTATGAGGCTAAGTCGATACAAAAGGTCTTTAATTTCTTCATCACCAAAAAATTTATTAATTGATAATTGGGCATCTCTAAGAATATCAGCAGAAAACTCTTTCTTAAATAGCGCTTCCATCACATCTAATGAATCAGTACCCCAGTTAATCGCTTTTAGACGGCTAATTATAGCGGCTAAGATTTGTGGATTTCTATGACAAACAGAAACAACTAAATCAATTAAACCCAGTACAGGATCAGGCGCTCCATTGTTTGTTAAGACTTCCCTGATTTCAGAATCACTAAATTCTAAATCATAGTATTCCCAAAAAACATCCCCATCTAATCTATCAATCAACCCCGTAGGTATCGTAAAATTGGATGTACTTAATATACTGATATGCTTATCTACACTTTTGGAGACCAAAAGTATCAGTAATTCAGCTAAAGGGCTTGTTGCCGTAATCTCAGGTAAATCATTTAATACCAATATACAATTGGTCGGGAGTTGCATAACTATTCGCTTAGTCCACTCTGCCCTATTTTCAGTCGGACTCATTTTCCCAACGCTGCTTAGCATTGCCTCAATCAATAATGCTGATTTTTCCTCCGATTTATTATATGCCCGCAAATCTATCCAATAAACATTTTTAAAATCTTTAGCCGTCAGAAGTGCAAGCTGGGTTTTTCCTGTGCCATTAATTCCCTCAAGGTTTATCCAGGTATACTTATCAAAAGCCGCCACAAGACATTTTACTTTATCGGACCTCAACGAACCATTGCGCACAAAAGCAGGAGGTGTGAGAGAAATATTGTTTAACCGAATATTAAAAACAGCATCAGAACTTTTAACTAAATCAAGGTCATTGCTTAGGACGGAAAGCATTTTCTGATTATCCTTAACTGTTATTTCAATACTTTCTACCCTGCTATTAAGCTCATCCAAAAGATTGGTAATTAATTGGAAGGTTTTATTTTCTTCGTTTGTTAGCCCTGGTAGCGTACATTGTTCCTGAAGATCAGTTATGGAAAGCTGTTTAATCCCATTCTTAGTAAGTAGCTTGAAAATAAAGAGACAAAGCCTTGGATATAAAACTTCAGGTTCTTTGTCTACATGCTTCGATTCTCTAATTGCCATTTTGACCTTATCACTAATTGAATTACTGTCATCATTTTGGACGCTCCATTCAAACTTTTTTAAAAAATTCAGTAACGATTTAGGATCAGCAATCAAGCCAATAAAATCTGACCAGTCCTTCCTTAACTTTTCAGCTTTCTCCTTTTTCTCACCATCTGCGCTTTCTGCTGTCTCAACAGGCATCATTTTATTTGCCTTACTCAGCAAATGATTCTTTATTACTGTAAGTCTTTCATCGGTTAATAAAATATCTTCAGAATTTGAAATCTCCTGCCACACCTCTATACCACTTTTTCCTTTTGGAAATAAGGCAGGCCTTTCCACAGCAAATCCTGCATTAGTAACGAACCTAAACAGAAGATTCTTCCCTGGATTATTACTTTGGTGTTGAAAGAAATTAAAAAAAAGTTCCATCGCTAATTCTGTATTTAGCGATACTGTTGATTCTCTATATTTAATTTGCTCCAGGATTCTCGAAGCTTCCGATTCTGAGATACCGCTTTCAACAATATCAATATCCTCACCTCTTTCTAATTCTAGAATCTCTTCCTTCTTTAAATCAAGCCACCGAAGGATGGTCATATCCACTTGATAAACAAAACCTCTTATTGTGCTCCATGCATCCCTATTAGTAATTTCAGTAAACATTCTATTTATTGATTTAAAGAAAAATAAAATTAATATAATAAATTACTTACAACAAAAACCTTATTCTCTTTTGATTTTATATTTGTTTAAGCTCAATGATATTTTTGACAGCAATTTGGATTTCAATACATTTATAGACTTACACTTATCAAGTAATTCACTATTTACCAATCCAGAATTTTTTGAATAAGTTAAACATCGTGCATGAACTATTATTACTAAATTATGACTATGATAATTTAGAATTATTTTTATAGATTTAAACTCTATAATTGAAAATTAAATATAGCTCTTGAGCTAATTTTTTCAAATCGTCTACAAATTGGTCCGAAAATAATCCAGATAGGTCACTCTACAGGACAACCAATACAATTATTATCAGCTTCTTAACATACCATAAAATTATCTTAAAATTCAAAATACTTTACGCCGAAAGCCGCGCCAATACTGACAAATCCTCTATGAAGGTGTTCGAAAATTGTCCGGGCAAGTCCACCAAGACGGTTTAAGGCACACTTTTCAAAGTTGCCAAAAACGCACAAAACGTCTCGAAAAGCCTTTAAAGCCTGCAAATTTTGATATTTGCAGGCTTTTTTTATTTCCCTGCATCAAGCAAAATTTTCAAAAGTGCCCAAAGTTTTTGTGGCAAATCTATGGCAATTTCTAAATTGAAAAAAAATGCCATGAATTTGCCATAAAATGCAATTCAAATTACTGATTATCAAGATGTAAACCTGTTTTACATCTTGACACATGAGCGACATAATTCTATATTTATTAATTTTTAAAAATTTGAATTATGCTAGAAACAAGTTTTGGATTGAGCTTCTTCTTGAAGTCATCACAGAAAAAGTCGGACACGAGGTTTATTTACTTACGGGTAACTGTAGATGGTGTGCCTAAAGAAACCTCAACAAAAAGAAAATGGGAGGCCAGCCGTTGGGATGCGAAAGCAGAACGAGCAGCCGGAAATAAGGAAGATGCCAGGATACTGAACCAATTTTTGGACCTGATGGAGACAAAAATAAACCAATATAAGATGGACCTTATGTATACGGAAAAGACAATTTCCGCACAGCGGATCATTGATTTTGTATTAGGGAGAGTAACCTCAAAAGCAATGCTACTTGAAGAATTTAAGAAGCACAACGATGAAATGCTGGCATTAGTGCCGATGGATTATGCCCTGGCAACGCAAAAGCGCTATGAAACCGCACGGTTTCACGCCATTGCTTTTGTAAAATATAAATACGCTGCTGACGATATTGAATTTCGTGACCTGGATTATGAATTCATTATCAGTTATGAGCTCTACCTTAAAACAGTCAAGAACTGCGTAAACAATTCTACCTTAAAATACATAGCCTGCATGAAAAAAGTGATCAACAGGGCGATTGACAAGAGTATTATCGCGCAGGATCCTTTCAGGGCGTTTAAGCGAAGAGTGACAAAGACTGTAAAAAGGCCTTTAACCGCAAGTGAACTTCGTACCTTGGAACAGGTGACAATCACAACCCCAAGATTGGAGACAGTGCGGGACATTTTTGTTTTCCAGTGCTATACTGGCTTAGCCTATATTGATGCCTACCAGCTTAGGAAAACAGATATAAAGACAGGTATTGATGGTGCGAAGTGGATTATATCCGAAAGACAGAAGACCGGCAATGTCACAAACGTGCCGCTGTTGCCAAAAGCACTCGAGCTGATCGACAAGTATAAGGAGCATCCGCTTTGTATTTCAAGGGGCTCAGTAATGCCGGTAACCTCCAACCAGAAGATGAATGCCTACCTTAAAGAGATAGCTGACCTATGTGGCTTTGATTGCGAACTGAACACCCATAAGGCCAGAAGAACATTCGGTAGCACGGTCACACTTAATAATGATGTGCCTATCCATGTGGTAAAAGAAATGCTGGGACACCAATCTATCCGCCAGACGGAGTCGTACGCCATAACTGCAGAGCAGACCATCGGGCGCGAGATGAAGGAATTAGGAAGCAAATTGGGAACCTATAAGCCTCTGATTTCCGAAGATGGGATGGCAATGATCTCAAGGTTGGAAAAAGAAATTGAAGAATTAAAAAGATTGATTCGAATACAATAACTTACCCCTATAGTATTAAATTTAAATTCATTAAAACAGTAATTTAGTGCAGTCCATATGGCATGGCACGGGGCTGCACTCCCTTAATAAGCAAACATTATAGAAATTAATAATAAATAGTATTGTAGATGCAAGTATCCAAACCACAAGATTTACTCGATATAATTCAGGAACAGTCTGATACCAATGTCATTAGGCAAGTGCCCTACGAAAATGAAGAATATCACAAGCACGTGAAGATACAGGCTGCAAGGGCTTTCGGAACAGAAGACTTTCAATTAGGTATTGATGAATTGATAAAGTCTTTTTGGGAAGATATAGAATATTTTCATAAAGATGATAAGAAACTGGTTAAGGAGAATATAGCTATCGGCAATATCCTGTATAATTCTGTGAGAGCCAGAATAATAAAAAGCCATGGCCGCTAAATTCATAGCCCAAAATACGATACTGACCTTTAGGCGCATCTAAAATCCTTCGAAACAGGGCCTCTCCCGGATTAACACCAAATGCTTTAACACGGACTAAAACATCGGTATCCCTTATTTTCGGTTCAGCAACTTCCTCTAACGATTCCGAAGTCAGCTAGGGTGTTTTTCTTATAGTAAACTAATGCTTTCATAAGTACTGTTATTTAGATTAGATTGGGTAACTTATTAAATTCAGGCCCGATAAGGCTGTACCCACATCAGTTATACGGCCCGCCTGTTCCAAATTGCCAAGGTCAACCACCTCAAATCCCAAATCTGTTATTATTTTACCAACGGTTTCATTGGCAGATGGGTGATCTCCCGAAATAAAGCTGACACGTTTACCAGTGTCTACTTTAGGGTCTGCCTCAATCCACTTTCCATATAAATGGTTGAATGCTTTGACGATTTTAGAATCAGGTAGTAGTTCTGCAACGACAACGCCCGTTGGCTTTTCCAATTTTGGGGAATTTCCATCCTTCGTGAAGTAATTGCTAACATCGATAAGGATTTTTCCTTCAAGCTGTCTTTTTAGCTTTTTTAAAACATCGGGTATATGCCACCACATCACAGCTAAAATAATTATATCCGCACTACAGGCATCTTCACTAGTGCCGGCTAACGCGAGCGTTCCGAGTTCTTTCACGAGGGGCTGTAACGATTCAATTCCCCTGGAATTGGAAATTATAACAGGATAGCCTGCATCAATTAATTTCTTTGCAAGTGCCTTGCCAATACGCCCTGCACCAATAATTCCTATTTTCATATTTTTTTTACGCTTTACAAATTGATAAAATAAAGTGAAGTGACGGAGGAAACTCTCAGACACTTCACTTATTATAATTGGTAGTCCTCTATGCTAACGTTGACGCAGTGTACTCTTTGAACGTTTGTGACTTTCTACCTAATAACTGCTCCAGGTCGTCAGATTGCTGTTCGAATTCACCTTCTTCGATTGCCACAACCCAACTCGTTATAAATTCTGCAACATGTTGCGGTGGCCCCTGTGCAACTATCGAATCAATATATCCTTTTGGTGTAATGGTGGTAAATTCAACAGGCTGTCCTTTCAATTCCGATAGGATTTTTGCAATGTCAGAAAACGAAACGGAGTCGCTGCCCCCTAAAGAGTAGGTCTTATTTTCGTGTCCCTGCGTAGACAGTATTTCAGCTTGGGCTTCAGAAACTTCATTTCTGGATGCAGGTGCCATTTTTCCGTTATTTGCCGGTACTTTAATTCCACTTTCATAAGGATTAGGGCCATAGTAGAATTGTAAAAGATCCATGAAAGGCGGATTATATAAAATGGTATAATCAAGCCCCGATGATTTAAGTACCTGTTCCGTAAAAAGATCTGATTCCGTAATTTCAGGCATAATACGTCCTGAACCTTCTTTACGCATAATTGACATATAAACTACATGCTTAACACCAGCCTGGCGAGCGGCGGTAATTGCATTATAATGTTGGTAAAACGGTCTGTAAAAGCGACCGAACTTACTAGCATCACTTTGTCAATACCTTCAAACGCATGCACTAGCGAATCATAATCAAAATAATCACCGATTCGAATCTCAATACCTTTGGCAGTGAGGTTTTCAGTTGCTTCTTTTTTACGGGAAAGTCCGATAATCTGGCTTGCTGGAACGCCTTTATTTAATAAATGTTCGACTGTTCCTTTTCCAACTACCCCTGTTACTAAAATCTTTGTCATAATGTAATATCTTCTTGTTAATTAATGATTAAATTTGCTTTTGAAATGCAAGTACAAAATAAAATTACTGCTTTTAAATTGCAAGTGTAAAATTATATTATTACTTTCAATATGCAAGCACATAAAAGAAAAAATTATGAAATTAACTGAAAATCGCTCTAACTGCCCGATCAGTTCATCATTGGATATTTTCGGAGATCGATGGTCGTTATTAATTGTACGGGACTTGATGCTGTATGAAACACGTACTTATGGAGATTTTACAAAGTCCGAAGAAAAAATTGCTACGAACATATTAGCTAATAGGTTACAAATATTGGAGGATAAGGGAATTATCATCAAATTACCCTATCCGGACAATAAAGTTAAAGGGTTATATAAGCTCAGCCCAAAAGGAGTTGAACTAATACCTGCCCTGATTGAAATAGCTCTTTGGGGAGATAAACATTTATCCAACATTGATGGACGTTCGCCGTATCTGAAAGAAGTTCAAAAGAACAAGTCTAAATTTTTGAAAAATATCATGAATAAGCTCTCAACAGATGATCAGGTTAATATTGAATAATTAATGTAAAGAGTCCATCAAACTATTATAGATAGTCAACATACATGTCAACACTCAGAATTGGTATGTTTTATTATTTACAATAAATTTATATATAACAAACTTCATACGCTATGAAAATCACACGCTCTATTGTTGCCTTTATAATGTACATACAATCTACTGCAGGTTCAGGACAGGAAATATCATCTCTGCAAAACCAAAACGGTTTTAAGGCATCTCAGGAAAGTGGGTTAATAGCCCAACTTATGCGCTGGCAAAAATTTGGTTCTAAACCTGTTTCAGTGTCATGGAAAACTCCACAGCAAAAGCAGCTCTCACAATTAGGTATGGGGCAGGAAACAGCTATGCCACTTACTACCAGTTATGAGTTTTATGGAGGAGAAAGCACAGCGGGGAATAACTTTCCTTATGCTATGATAAGCGATGCACAGGGAAATACATATATTACCGGCGCAAGCAGTAATGAATCGCGCCCTGCGGGCGATTTTTATACCATGAAGATAAATTCAGAGGGAACGATTCTTTGGCAGGTAAGGCTTCCTGCTCCACAATATGCCGTGGAATATGGTATGAAGTTATTACTGGATACCGCTGGTAATCTTGTTGTGACCGGACTGAAATGGAATGGTAATGATATGGACATTCGTACCGTTAAATATTCTTCGGACGGCGTTCAATTGTGGGAGAGTGTATTTGATAGCCCTAGTGAGGGCGTTGATGCCCCATCTGCAATAGTATCGGGGTCGGATGGATCTATATATATTACAGGTATAAGCTGGTCAGGATCATCTATTGACTATATTACACTTAAGTATAATTCCAATGGAACCTTGGCATGGCAGGCCCGCAACAGCGGCCCTGGTGAAAATTCGTGGAATGAGGCTACCGCAATTGCAAAAGATAATATGGGTAATATTATAGTTACGGGTTATAGTCCAAATCCTAATGGGTGGCTTAACTACCACACCATAAAATATAACTCAGAGGGTACCCAACTTTGGGTACAAGATTATAACTATACCAGTACCGACCCTGGCAATCCCTCAGATGTAACCAATTCCATTCCAAGATCTGTGACTGCAGATAGTGATAATAATATTTATGTGACCGGTGTTTTTGATACTTTTTTAGGCCGTATAGGCACTATAAAATATAATGCAGCCGGAGAACAACAATGGATAGTGACCTATAAAACCGAAGGTGAAAAAACTGAAGGCTGGCAAATTGCAGTGCGGGATAATAAACTATATGTTGCAGGTAGCCATAATGGCAACTTTGCAAATAACGGCAATGTGCTTTTATCCTATGAGTCGGATGGTACCCAAAACTGGGTTAACGAAACAACGGACCTCATTGATGTCCTAAATGTACAACTGTTGTTTGATGTTCAGGGTAACCCTGTTGTAGCAGCCAAGGGATTTACTACCGGTGCAGAAGATGGAATATTAAATGGTGCTGCGCGTGCAAAAAAATATTCTGTTCAGGGCGACCTAATTGAGGAAGCTGCTTTTGTAATTGATACCTCTGAAGGGACAGCAAGCATGGGCGATATGGCAGGCATAGGCCTAGATATGGATAGCAATGTTTATTTTACAGTAAATTCTTTTTACAGTGCTAACGGAGCAGTATATGAAACTGTAAAGTCTGCATTTGGAACTATTGCTCCCGCCCCAATCTGGAATACTTTATATACTAACACTGCTGCCCCAAATACCACTATGCTATACCCTTTCGCTGATGGTAACGGAAATACATTTTCTACAGGGCAATATTTTAATTATGCCAATGCTATGCTTAATGCAAATTATTTTATTGTAAAATACAATGCACAGGGTGCAGTGGCCTGGCAAAAGGTTTACAATGCTGAAAATGGCAATCCTGCAGAAGGTATATTAGGAAGGGCTGACAGTAACGGAAATTCCTATGTGTGCCTGATACCTCAGTTTGGCGAGCCCTTTCCTGTAAAAAAATTATCTGCTGATGGCCAGGAATTATGGGAAACAGAAATTAACCTTAACAATGCACAGGTACGGGTTTTGGAAATTAATTTTGACGGTTCTATATACCTTGGTGGTGTGGCATATGAAAATGAAGACGATGAGCATCCGTCTTTTGTGGGCATAAAAATTAGTGCCACAGGTGAAGAGCTTTGGAGGACATTTATAGAAAGCAACAATGCTGCGAATACTATATATGAAATTTACGCTGGAAAAGTGACATCCAATGGCGATCTTATACTAACAGGTGGTTGCGGTACAGGTAATTTTTTATCTCAGGATGTAAATCTTACCGTTGTAAAAATTAACAACGACGGTACCGAAGGCTGGCAGTCTCCAGTGGAAATTGCAGGCAGTTCTTCCAGGGGGACCGATGTAATTATAAGTAATGACGGAACAATTTATACCAATGGTTTTGTACAAAATAATGATATTTATATGGAAGATATTATTACCGCAAAACTTAGCGCCAATGGAGTATTAGAGTGGAGCAGGGTTTTTGGCGATGAAGAAAAAGACGAACGTTCTTACACCCTTAAACAATTCTCAGACGGCGCCGTTGCGGTTATTGGCTACAGCATAGATATGGGAGGGAACATACATAACAGCCTGATAAAATATGACCCCCAAGGAAATGAAACTTGGATTTTTGAATCAGAAAATATGCGGTATTATAACGATTTCCACATAGATGCATCTGATAATTGCTATATCATGGACCAAATAATTGTAGACCCATTCCCACATAAAATTTACAAGCCTTATTTCCCTATTGCATCTCTAATTAAAATTACTGCTGAAGGTAACGGTGAAGAGGAATTTTTTGTTGGAAATGAATATGCAGAGTTTTATGGCGAAGGCCTTGTCCCACATGCAGATAACAGGTTACTTTTAGCAGGAAACATTGCAAACCAATCGTTTTTTCAGGGTTTGCATTTTTTTGAAACAGAACATGATGGCTCTTTGGGATTAAATGGTAACCCAACTGTAACTCCAAGAAATAAACTTGGGCAAAACTACCCTAATCCTGTTGTAAACAGCACTACTATTCCCTTCCATCTTATTAACAACGAAAAAGTAAGTATTAAACTTTACAATAATGAGGGCAAATTAGGAGAAGAAATAGCAAACGGTACATTCCCAGCTGGTGAAAACACTTTAACTTTTAATGCAGGCGGGCTTGCACCGGGTATTTACTTTTACCAGATAACAGCCGGAAAATTTAAGCAGGCCCGTAAAATGATTATCGCGCGGTAGTTCATAATCAATCAAAAATGCTAAAATCCCTTTGCAGCAACTCAAAGGGATTTTAGCATATTTTATTAATTTACATTCAATTACATTTTCAAATCTTAATTAAGGAATTATGATGTTATTAATGTTCGCACTAATGTTAAATAATCAAGCCTGTGGCTAGCTTTCACTTGATTATACCTATTATATCTTTATCAAAATAAACCAAGCTTTTACAGTATACATTTTTTGGGAGTAAGGAAAATAGACATATTATCAAATTGGACAAACTTTATTTTAAAAATACCATAAATCCCGTTAGCAAATGGATCCCAAGTCTCGATTTGTGCTTTGAGGAACATTTTTGCTGACTGCTCTTCCCTTTCGATTCTAACCATCGGGTGAATTTTATATAGAAATTTCTGAGTATTGCTAAACAGATGCCGATACGTTCCGTGTTTAATAATAATTGGTTACAGAGTATAGTTTGCAGTTTGCACGGATCGCAGACATTATTATGCAAATTAATATCTTAAAAAACCTCGATTTTTTCTTGCGATTCGAAATTTCCAACTCTTTTGGCTATGAGCCAATGATCTTCCTCACGTAAATAATCGTCCTGATAACTGGCACCGATAGTGGTTTTCATTTTTTCCCTTCCTCCTGCCCTATCAATGTAATAAAGCAATAGCATGCGCCCTGAGCCACATCACCATCTATGGTGAGGACCTGCTGGCCGTTGAAATGGTACACGGTGTCAATCTCACTGAGAAAAACCTCAAAGGCCGTTTCCATTTCTTTTCTTCCCTGTAATTTTAAAATTGCCTTGCCACCGGCAAAGGTATCGGAAACATTATTAATAGGCTATATATTCTTTTCAGCTTTATTATATTTTATTTTCTGACTAGTGAATTAAGTTTTATCATTTCAAACTATCTGATTGTATTAATAAAAAAAATCTATTAACACAGATCATTCAATGCATATCTCATGTTGCCCTACTTTAATTGGTGTAAGCTAGTTAATGCGCTGCAGATTTCGAGAAGAAATTTAAAACAACGACACCCGCTATAATCAGTAAAATACCAATAACAGCTGGAAAATCAAGAGACTGTTTAAAAAATATTACAGAAACTCCGAGTGTAAGTATAATGCCTAATCCAGCCCATATGGCGTATACTGTCCCTAACGGAATATATTTTAAGGACAATGACAAAAAGTAAAAGCAGACAATATAGGAAAGTAGTGCCAATGAAGAAGGGATTATTTTTGTGAACTGCTCTCCGACCTTTAACAGGGTTGAGCCTATAACTTCCAATATAATTGCTAAAGCTAAAAATACATATTTCATTTTAGAGGTTTTTTAGTTGTAACAGGATATTATTTTTTTGTTCTAAACTTATAGGATAAATATTTAAAGTATCCGAAAACCACATACCATCAGCAACAAGTAGGGTAATTATTGCCATGGCACTAGTTTTATCTGTAAAATCAGGCAACAGGTATTCGCTTATCCATTTTTTCCACTTTTGGCATAAATGACTATTATTAACAGTACCATTTAAAATGACTTTCATGGTGTTTAAATAGCGACTGTCCTGTATATCATTGCATACAATTTTTAAATACGCGTAAGCGGAATTTATTTTGGGATCATTTTTCTTTTCTCTGATTATTAATTCTGATAATTCTAACAAACTTTGGTCGTACAACTCATCCAATAGCGCTTCTTTAGAGGGAAAATGATGTATAATACCACCCTTACTAAGCCCAGTTTTATCTGCTATTGCCTGAAAGGTCACAAAACTCCAAGAGTTGTGGGCGCTAATTTCGGCAGCAGCTTCAAGAATCAACTTTTTATTTGCCACGGGCTCTTTTTTGCGTTTGTAAGGATTTTCCATTTAGCAAAGATACCGAATAATTGGTTTGATTCAGTGTTTTTTTTATAAAAAAATTTAAGCATAATTAATTATTTATGACGAAGCAATCCGTAATCACAAAATCCTTGATAAAAAACTCCGACCTAATGGTGTTGCTACATTTGACTGAATGATTTAGTTGTCATATTTAATTATAAACAAAGTTTGAAAGTAAATTAATAGCTAACAGTTATAATTTCTTATTTATACCGTAAAGAGTAGAAACCGTATCACACATTTTATGCAAATTTTAAGTTTCTCAATTGTATCTTTTCGCCAATATGCGCGTAAATTATTGATCTGGAATTTTAATTCAAAATTTTAAATTTGACAATTGTGATTCAATACTAAGTCCATTTGAATTACTACAAAAACCACTACTTCCTGCCAAAATCGCGACCTGCTTTGTCCGAATCCACTACACCTCTCATATCGTAAAGCAGTGTATAAATCTTATCTGCCTGCACATGTATTCTTTTAGAAAAATACTATAAGCAGCAATAGATCAGTATCTTTTAGGTTTACATTCTAAACACGGTATATTACAAAGTGATATTATAAATAGCTCATTCTCATAAATAACTTTCATAAAACGCTGTCTGCAGAATGCAAATTAGAAGAAATATAGTTCAAAATACTTATCATAATACTGTTAAATTCACTAGTCTTCAAGCATTTTTTTTTGAACAGACATCTTGATACTTGATAGCAATATTTTACACTAAAAATTCCCCCATTTAATTCCAATGAAATTGCCGTTAAAGTTTAACTTTTAGGTTTGACCTGTCTTCTAGCTGTCCTGCTTACATTGCCTTGATAATCTAAAATTTTAATTATCATAAATGCCCTTATTTCATACATTCTATAATAATCATTATCCGATGCTATTACCAAAATATTTTTACTTAAGCGTTCACATAACATAAGTTACCATCTCGTAATTAAAATACGCATTATAGCAAACATAACACCTCCAAATTTTAAGACATAACGGCATTTATGATGCTTCCATTTCACGTGGCGGCATTGAATAACCTTCAACAGGAAATACTCCTGTATTTTTCATGGCCTAAAATTGGAGAGAAATTTAACATTTAACAGAAGATATTGTGTATTAAATTTGAGATGGTAAAGGGAAACATCAGTCACCCTTTCATTAGCTATATAAATATGCTATATAAAATATTTAATTAATCTTGAAGTTGCTTTGTATCAATGTAATTATTGAATGGAAGGTCAATATACGGAAAGCGTTCACCCCTGGCTCTGATGCGTTTCTGTTGTTTGCCAGGCTCTCCCCATAGTACCTCGAACTCGTTACCAATAAAAGCCTCATCTACATTAATTATTGCAAGGGAGATCATTCTTTTATAATAAAAACTAAACATCCTTCCGCTTGACATACCAACAAGCCTATCATTTACAAAAACATCATCGGCGAAGTTGCGTGACAGATACCCCTGCCATATTGGGTTTGCAGCAAAATCCATAAATTCGATATCGCTGCCCTCCCTGAACTGTGAAGCATATACCTCCAATATATCCTCCTCATTCCATTCGAGGGTCACAATTTTCCTTTGTGGATTTTCCATAATCTTTTTTAGGGCATCACTACCTGTGAATTCATGGTCGAATTTTATCATATGCCCTAATCCTAACTCTACCGGATTAGCGTACCTTTTTGTAATATCCTCACCAGAACTTCCTGGCAGCCTGTTAATGATCTGCGAATAGGTGTCGCCTAAAAATTCCATAAATTCAGGATCTTCAGTCCACGCATGTAAAAAATGTATGAATGACTGGGCAAATCCACCTTCCGTATGATTCATTCCGTAAGCCTGTATTCCCAAGCGCTCAATTTTGTAGGGCTCACCAGCTTTCATGATAGCATTATACACTGCGATTGCATCATCTTTGTCACCATGTACTTCATACGCTAAAGTCCTGGCAACACCTAGGCGGTAGATACGTATATTGATATCTCTATTAAATAGACCATGCTGCTTTACAGTAGCACGCCTGTGCCACATGAACTCCAGATCGGTGAAATCTTCGCCTGTCAAACTTTGAATGACATCTAAAGATCTTGGGCCAGCGACCTGGAAAAGGAATGTTTTCTCGTCAAGGTTTTCAACTTTGACATCGTAACGGCCTGATTTGAACAGGTAATCAATATATGGTCCATGGCCCATATTTTCAAATTCTTCTTCACCTGTACGCAACAGCATGCCGTCTGCCATTGTATTACCATATTTGTTACACATAACGCCATGTTTCGAGGCGCCAATAGAAAATTTTGTAAAGTCATTCAGGCATGCATCCTTAAGAAGTTGCATTGCATCCGGGCCCGTAATCTTATTCCTGAAATTAGGGTTTAAACCCGCATGCAGGTAGCAGCCTTCCTTCCAAGATAATGATTCACGTTTCCAACCGTTAAATTCCCAAGGAAGGAAATGGCCAAAAGAATTATTGTAACTTGGAATCTCCGCATCATAAGGCATAAACGGACTGTGAAGGGCTTGTTTTTCGTTAGGCATAGTAAATTATATATATGTGATGTAATTGGGTCGCAAAATCTATATCTGATCTTTTTTATAAAGCGTATTCCTTTCTCAGGAATTCCTGCAGCGTTGTAGGCTTTCGTCCAAGCAGCCTTTCAAGGTTCAGGTCATAAATATCATACTCCGTGTTTTTGATAATAGCAGCAAAAATACTTGAGAACCATATGTCTCCTTCGGAGACGCCATATTCTCTTAATTGGTTCTCGTATTCATTTTCATCGGGGCTGTAATATGATATCTCTTTACCTGTTATATCGCCCAATATGGTTGCGATGTCATTAAAAGAATAGGTCTGCTGCCCCGTAAGCATGTAGGTTGCATTAACATGCCCTTCCGAGGCAATGACCTTTGCGATAGCCTCACCCATTTCCTCGCGCAATGCAAATGAGCACTTACCATTACCTGCTGGAAAATAAATACCTTGATTTATTGGGTCGCGGCCGATAAAAAATGGTATGGTTTCAGCATACAGGCAGTTTTGTAAAATTGTATAGTCAGCTCCGCTCTGCTTTAAATAATTTTCGGTTGCAGAATACGAATCATTTAAGGGTCCTAATTGGCTGGCTTCCACATAATGGTTTAAGGATCCACTGGCGTAATAAATATGACGTACATTATTTTTTATCGCTGCATCAATGACATTTTTATGCTGCCCAAGAGCGTTCTGATCATTCGAGGGAACTAAAAGCAACTTTTCAACCCCTACACAGGCATCTTCCAGTGAACTTATGTTGTCAAAATCTCCAATTCGGACTGAAAGTCCACGAGATGACCATTTTTCCGCTTTTTTTTTATCGCGCGCAAAAGCAACAATATTTTCGGGCTTTATAGTTTTAAGTAAATTTTCGATTACGTGTGTCCCTAAATGACCCGTGGCTCCGGTAATTAAAATCATTGTGTTTCTAATAAAATTGTTATAAAATAATGAAATCGAAATCCTAAAGTTCCGACCAGACAAATTTATACTAAAACCTGTATTAAGTAATCAATGATTACAAAATATTAACGTATTTTCTTTAATTTTGTACTATGAAGGATTCTATTGACGATAAAATAAGGGCACTTGAAAAATTGCATTATAAAAATTGGCAACGTATTGCATTTAATCTCCGGAAGCATCTTGATTCATGGTCACATGTTCAGGTAAAGCCGTCATGGGCAGATATGAAATTGTCATATTGGCCTGTAATATGTAATATTGGTATCGATGGCTCAACAGTATCAGAACTTGCAAGAAGATCAATGATGCCAAAGCAAAATATAAGCCGCACTGTTAAGGAACTGGAAAAATTAGGGATGATAGTAAGTTGTCAAAATGCCAATGACAAGCGGAGCGATATGCTGATATTGACCGATAATGGTAAAAAACTCATATTGGAAGTCAATACAGATGTTTTAAAAATTAACGACGTATATAGCAGTTTTATCGATGATAAGGAGCTTGATATAGCAATATCCGTCCTGAATAGGATATTGGACTACCACGACAGTTTTATAGATAATAATACTAATATTAGATAATCGGCTCCTTGAATTGTAGGTCAAGCAGCGGAAGCACTACTGTATATTTGTCATCCGAGCTGGTGAAAGTCGGAAGCCTTTTCTCTGAGAGTATACTATAGCGTGCCATTATATTTTTGACACCCATCCCGGAAGATTCTGCTGGCATTGAAAGCGGCCGCAAAGTATTCTCTACAGTTAAAGTGTTATTTTTGCTACTGTAGACCCGCACATATAAAGGAGCTGATTTAAGCAACTTGTTATGTTTTAAAGCATTCTCAAAAAGTAGCTGAAGTGTCAGAGGTGGTATATAAAGATGGTAATCCTGTATGGTAATATCTATTACATATACGACCTTATCACCTGTGCGGTATTTCATTAGAAAAATAAAAGATTGTAAAAATTTTATCTCTTCCTCCAGGCTGATAAGATTCTTTCGGGAGCTTGTTAAGAGATAGCGGTAAACTTTTGAGAATCTTTCAGAATACTCGTAACCTAGCATTTGATCTTTTAAGATAAGTTCAGATAGTACGCTAAGGTTATTAAAAACAAAATGAGGATCTATCTGCAGTTTCAGTGATTCCAGTTCGGCATACATTGCAAGCTTTTCCTGCTCAATAACACGCAACTGGTGCTCGGCCGCTTCTAATGATGTATTTCGCCAATTATGTATAAGGTAATTACCGGTATTTATTGCGGTAATTATAAAAGATATAATTCCACTTACAATAATCCATTGTAGCATACCTCTGGTCTCATCCACTGACAGGTGCGTATGTATTATAGGCAGGGGGTCATTATTAATTAAATAAAAACCAGTTAGTTCCAGCATTATCAGCCCCAAGACTGCAGTAAGGTTAAGGCCCTCTTCGATAATTAAGCGCTTCAAAGGGCTTTCTGTCCAAGGAAGGTGACTGTTGAGTTTATTATGAATAAAGATGCTGCATTCTGAGATGAGAAGGCAAAAAATTAATGAAACAGCCAGTTCAGATACAATTTCACTCCAGGGTCGAATAAAATAGTTGCCCCAATAAACAGAATAAGGATCAATGGTGTATGAAACTATACACATCAGTACGAAAGCTGCCAAAGCCAAAATTACCCGCTTCATATTGTTTGTAAAAAATTTATCTTTATTCAAAACCATAAAGTAAAAGTAATGAATTGTTCTGTTATAAAATTTTAAGGTAAGATTCAATATGTGATTACCATTCCCGCGCAACTTCTCTGGGCGCAGATCTCACTCAGCTCGATAAGGTCATCCGTCCACACTATAGTTACATAACTTCGATATACAATTCGCATTCATAGTTATAGTATAAACGACCATTATACTATAACTAATTTTTTTTCCGAGATCATTTTTCTAATTTTAATAGTGGCAATTGGATAAGCAATAATGCCAAGGACTACACTGCCTCCGCAAAAGCACACATAATCACAAAACTGGCTTATAGCTATCGAGGTACTTTTAACATCGATCCATTTTGAATGCTTTCCATCTTTAGGGATGCTTATATCGGCATCAACTACTGTATATGATCCGCTAAATCGACTGCGTAGTCTGACTAGAACCTATAAAAAGCCAACAAAGAACATCCAAAAGAACCTGTGCCAATAACGTCCTGGATCCAATTAGCACGGTATAAAGCAACGAATGCAGGTTTGCAGTTGCTAAATAAAGTTCCATTATTAAGACAATCGCCAGTGAAAATTGTAGTTCTGCGGTTAAAAATACTGAGGAGAACGTCAGGTATTTTTACAGTCAATTGCCAATAAATAAACATAGCTGTTACAGCGATAAAGCTAAGCGTGATATACAGGTTTACTGGCACATTGAATGAGGAAGGGCTTATTGCAAATGAAAAATATAATTGTGTAAAGTTAACGACGCCGTAAATAGTATCAGTCCTGTTAGTCAATTACCCATTACGGCTGCTTAAGCCCTAAGCGCTTGTTTTGCAGTACCACCAAACACATGCAATGCTATGCAAAGCAACAGGCGTGCCAGGCACATATAAATATAGCTCCATTGAAGGTTAATCATAAATATCCCGCAAGATAATTGCCCATATAGGCTGAGCAGATTACAAAACGATGGAAAAAAGAGTAAAAAATTGCCATTTTTCCATTAAATGTTATAAATGGCATCAATGACAAAGCCAGTTCCATCATGCCATAAGCCTCAAAAACCCTACTATGGAGGTGCATCTGGAAATGATATATAAATTCAAAGAAAAATTCATAACAACAGCTAGGCCTGCCATGCAGATATATGAGCATATAAGAATTTGCTTTGAACGAAAGTATTTATTAATTTTAAAAAGCACATTAATGGCCAATATACTTCTTATATTTGTCGTTTTATTGGCGAAATTCATATATTCGCGATTTAAGGGTGTTGCAGCTACAATCGTAGTAATGTTGTTTGGATAAATTGCTAAAGCATCAACCAACGGAATCTTCAGTATGCAGACTATTAAAGGTTGTAGCCTCCTTGGCATGCATGAGCTGAATATATTTTTTCGTGTCTGCTCCACTAGTATTCTTTAGTTTTGTATTGGGTGTATGTTGGCGGTGCCAGGTTGTCCGACAATTTATTAACAAGTAACTAAGCGCATCAACTATAATACTAAATTAGACAATGTTTATCAATAAAAATCTACGATGGTCTCTTTTACCTTTTCGTTTCTTTTGCATTTACATCTAAATATAATTTAGGATTAGGTCATCCTATATAGTTTGATCTCAAACTATACTGATAAATGATATAAATACCTTTTTCCATGGTCTCTATTGCGCTTCGTGTTTTTATTATATGATCTATAAATAGCCCGGAAAGCAGATCATCATAAAAAGTTTAGTAATGGCGACAATATCGCCTCATATATTTTTCCTAGTCTATTAACAAAATTATTTTACTACGCCCATCTGAGGGATCCTGCTTCCTGAAAATAAGACTCCTGTTTGCCAGATTATGCAGCAGAGAAGTCAGACTCGATTTTTTTTTATAACAGGGCTGCAATTTACTGCTGGTTCGCCGCCTTCTATAACCAAATGACATTTAAACCTGCAGCATCTCGTAAGTTATGCCTGTCTAAGTTTCCGCAGCAGAGATGCAATACTATTGCTCATTGCCACTTTAATGCTGTTAAAGAAATTTAAATTGCAATATCTCAGTATCTCTACCCATAGTGAAAGCAAAAGTTATATTTTTAGTTTGATGTCAAACTATAGATAATCTTTCTTTATATGATTACTCTTTAAATAGATGAAATTCAGTTTTATCATCGCGGTATTGTCATAAATTAATAAAAATATCTTATACGCTTCAGTTCGGTTACACTGCATCTGGGTTCCAAATTTTGTCATTTGGGTAATTTTTATTAGAGACTACTCCCTTGCTGGTAGTAGTTTTGCCACACATTACAGGCCTTGAATAGACATGCAATAAAACAAATAAATGCTAACCAAAATGATAAAACTATACAGATGCGTATCAGTAATTGAGGGACTCTCCTTTGTAGTATTACTTTTTATCGCAATCCCCTTCAAATACTTGCTTCATATACCGGAACCTGTAAAATATTTAGGATGGGTGCATGGTTTCCTATTCATCCTGTTTGTTACCATTCTGCTTATAACCGGCTACACCTTCAAATGGAAACCATCACGCATTGGAGCTTACTTCCTTTATTCATTAGTGCCGTTTGTGCCCTTTATAATTGACCGAAAATTAAAAATTGAATATAAATAAAACTGAGAATAACTAATAACATCATAAAACTTAAATATGGATTTTGCAACTTTAATGATTGTCATCTTCATACTATCTATAACATTTGTCCCAATGCTATGCCACACTATAATTAGAAGTAGAGCGAAGCGTAAAAATTTAGCATTTATAAATTCATTGTTGGAACATGGCACAGAGTTCCATGATTGGGACCTGCACTTTAAAAAAATATTTGCCGTAGACCCGCAAAATAAGGGATTTGTATTTGCTGATCTTACTAATAAAGACCAGGCTGTATATATTGACCTGAATAAATATAAATCATGCAAGTTGCTTGAAATAAATAAAGGCGGCTCGGAAGAGATTACTATTATTTTTAGCGATGGCCAGGGTAGTGACAGAAAAATAAACCTTTTCAGTGCTGCTACGGAACCAAATGGAATTAGGTATTGGGATGATAATGAGATGATTGCCAGGAAGTGGTTTAAGAAATTAAAAATACTAATGCGATTTTAGCTTTTGGTTTAGTAGATTGGTAGATAAGCCCGGTTTTTCCGGGTTTATTTTTGGCATCGCAGCTATATATATTCGAAGGTTATTTGGTTGTGACACCGTAGACGGTAATACCTTTGGTTTTTCCTCTCAGTACTATATTTTCAACCTGTGTGAATTTATACGTTTCCTGATCTGAAAGGTTACTATAAATATCTGATGTTAGTAGTAAATCGTAGCCGTAATGCTTACATAGTGATTGTAACCTTGCTGCGATATGAAGTACTTCTCCATGATAGGCTATTTCTGTCTTAATTTCACCCACTTCGGCAGCAACGACCAAACCTTCATTGAGCGCAGCCTTAAAATGGGGTTGAATGCCATAGTTTTGTTCATAATAATCCTTTTTTTTAGTGAGTGCCATGATAAACGCAAAATACATGGTAATGCATTTTTGCCTGGAAAAATCACTGTCAACTTTCCAGGTTATTACTGCCTCATCACCCACAAATTGGTAAACCTGCGCATCATATTCCAGCAACAATTCAGACAGGTCCTTAAAGCAATCCTGTATAAAGCTGCTGTAAGAAAGATGGCCAATACGTTCTGCTATCATAGTTGAGGACTGCATATCCACGAACATAAATGCTCGATGTTCAGGGATAGGCTTTATGTAAGCACCAAACAAAAGGTTATTTACCAGCCCCCTTCCTACACGCCTCCTGAATAGCATTATAAGATTGATCACGGTATGGGCTGTAAACGAATATATAAGAAATGCAATTATGACCAACTTATTGTCAGGAAAAAGGTCTATACCGTAAATGTTTTTAAAATAAGAGAGATGCAGGACAAAGTCAATAATGAAAAGGCAGATGGCGCAAATGATAAGAACAACTATGCCGTTCCATATTATTACATAAAGCATTGACTTGTTATAGAAATAATGGCGGTACAGTAAATATTCGGAAAGAGCCATTAAATTAGCTATTATCACGCCGCAAAATATGGCGATTATAAATATCCATTGGTTATATACGTTAATATCTATATGAAGGGTATTTACATATGTAAATCGGAAACCTGCAATAGGACACTAACGCATATAGTATGTAAGCAATTATCCAAAGGGCTATAAAAAAGGAATACTCCTTTAAATTGTGCTGTATTTTCTTTGTTAGCATAAGAATAATTGTGAATTGTAGTAGTGTATTTGGGTCCTCTTTTCTATCACAAATATCCAATGCTTTTTATAAATATATTTATTTTTTTGACCCAATAGTAAAATTTGCTTTCCGAAGTGAGACGTTTCAATCCTGAATTTAACCGTTTCGGTTAAGTTCTTGTCAAATTGAAGTTTTAGAAGTAGAAATTTGTAGTAAATAATCTCACTAATAAAAAAGACATGGATAAGCAATTGCCTCACTTTACTGATTCACAAAGATATACTGCGATGACGGTATTTCCGCTACTTCTATCTTCACTTGGCCTTTTTTCATTCAAAATACAGGATAATCAAATAAATTTTGATCTCCCATTCTTAAAAATAATTTTTATTTTTTTATTCTTAGGATACGTAGCTTTCAGTTCATTTACATCTTCCCTCATTAATCTATTTTGTACAGTAAGTGGCGCGTTAGGTTTGTTATTCATAATTGATTTGTCGGGCATTTCATTTTCAGGTGCAAATTGTATTGCCATACTCATTGTACTTTCAATGCTGCTCTTTCAGAATTCTATTTTTATAAATGCTGTCCACCGCAACAAAAGCAGTAAGCACGTGGATGCATTTAAAGCTACACGTTGTACTATTAAACAGACCGGTATCGCAATTATCCTCTCTAATAGTATTACGTCCGTTATACTCGCGTCTGCATTTTTTTTTAATATCATCTCCCAGGAAGACGAATTCCTGTTAGTACTTTGGGCAGGGCTGACAATAGCCCCTGTATATACAGTGCTGCTGCTGCCGCCGGCATGTGCCTGGTTTCTAGGCCATATCAATGAAGAAAGGCTTGCAGATGATACAGGCCCCAGCTTCACTGAAAAAATGACGCTTATAATAAAAAGCCGTTTTGATTCCTTTACATATTGCTGGTTCAGGGTGATGTCACGTATGTTATTCAGCCGTACCGCAGGCTGGGTTACCCTGTTTCTGTCCGTTATTACAACTCTGGCCCTGTTTATATCAGGCACATGGGACAGCTCCCCCCTGGGGTTAAGCAGCAATTCCCCGGAGATTGCAATGTTGTCCCTCGGCGTATTATGCCTGTTTTTCTTTTCAGCGGCGAGATATTTAAGCTATACCCTTGCATTGGTACCAGTCTTAACTGTTCTTCCAGTTACAATGGTAATATTAGCATACATGAGTATTACCCCTCCCCAAATATTGTCACTGGCTGTTCCAATTTTAAGTTTTACGGTGCCATTATACCTTTTGGTTTCATTTACTATTATAGATTATTCGCTACAGCTAATGCCGCAGTTTGATTCGGAATCTGATGTAGTGAGATATTGCCTGGAGCAAAGGGTAAGGCCTATTTTTTCAAGTATACTTATAGCGACTGTGCCTATTATACTAGTGAAATTCAATGAAAGCTTTTATTCTTATTACATCGTTCCTGCGTTGGTAATATGCGCTGGTTTACTGCTTACTATTATTGTCCTATGTATGGTTTTGGTCCCGCTTCTAAAAATCCATAATTTTATAAATTCCCCTAAGGTTAAGCCAATAAAAAGCGTCTATTTGTAATATGGCGACTCCCAAAGTAGTAGTAATGAGGACTCATAAAATGAGAAATGATTTATTCTACCGGACATATCCCGTTTCCCTATTAATGGTTTTAAACTGAAAAGTCGATTTTTAGCGCTTCCTGTTGCAAATTTATTCAGTCATATGTTACTTTACAGCACCTGACAATATCATTGTTAAAACCAACTCCTTTCGCGCAGTAGCAATCAGTTTTCTTGAAACAATACCATTATTGTGGACCTCCCAAGGTATTGAACTAATAGTTAAAAGGGCCAAAAAAAATTGTTCAAACCGCATTGCCCTAAGCTTTCCGGCAGCTACACTTATCAAAAAAAGCTGATTAACCTTATGATACCATGCAGTATTCATTACTGTTTCTCCTTCTAAGCCATGTATCATCTTCTGCTTAATGCTTAAATAACTATCTAAAAATGGAAATCGCAGATATAATTGTAAAGAATACGAAGCATAAGAAGCAACGCTCTGTTCAAAAGTTGCATCTTCATCCACCAGGATAGCATTTCTATCCCTTAAGAGGCTCAAGGCATACTTACTTACATTTACTGTAATTTCATCTTTTGTATTGTAATAATAATGCAGCGCTGTTCGGCTGATTCCGGCACCGCACGCCAATTCTTGTGAGGACGGGAAAAAGTTGCCCTCCGCAAGTATAAGTTTCGTCGCAGACCGCAATATCTGTTTTTTTTTATCGGTTTTGATGCAGGTCATAATAATAAGTAAAGTAATAATAAAAGATATCCCCCCAGCCATGATAATAAACTGCCGTTTTTAATATGTCAGTTACCGTCATGTACTGGGAGGATTCTGTGTGGTATGTTTCTAAACTATTCTATACCGCCGCCCAAAGCCCTGTAAAGCTCGGTAGTTGCGTTTAGCTGCTCGAGCTTGATACTTATAAATTCAAGGTCATTTTGCAATGCACTGTTCTGCGCAGTGATAACTTCAAGGTAGTCTACCATACCATTACTGTACAGAAGGTTAGCATCTTTTGTTGCTTTATCCAGCATAGCCGACTTTTGTGTTATAAGATTCACACGTTCCGCTGAAAACTTAAGCCTTGACATCGCATCTGATACTTCACCTACAGCGATAGTGAACGACTGTTTGAAAGCCACAGCAGCTTTTTCCTGTTCTATGGCTGCAACTTTGTATGCTGTCTTAAGTTCTTTTCTCCTGAAAATTGGCTGTACGATACCCGCTGCGATTGTTTTGGTGACTGATCCGGGAAAATCAAACCACTTCTCAAACTCAAAGGTATTGACACCAATTTGCGGGTTAAGTGTAAGGGCAGGGTACATCGCCGCTTTAGAAAGCCCTGTCTTTGCAGCAGCAGACATTACAGCATATTCTGCTGCCTTTACATCGGGCCTTCTGCTTAACAGGGCTGCAGGGATTCCCGATGGAAATATAGCATTGATCATACTTGTATCAAGTACTCCGGAACGCTGAATACTATTTGGAAATTCTCCACATAGTATGCTAAGTGCATTTTCCTGTATTGCAATATTTGCCTTTGCTAAAGGAACCAAGAGTTCTGCCGTTTTCTTCTGAGCCTGGGTTTGATCAACAGCAAGTGAACTTATAGTTCCTGAGATATACTGCAGTTCCATCATAGTAAGTGTCCTGTCGGTAAGTGCTATGTTTTTTTCTGCTATCTTTAATTGCTCATCGAGTCCAAGCAAGTTATAATAGGCTTGGGCTACCTGTACTATTATCCTTGTCCTAAGCGCTGAAAAATTTTCCTTCTGGGCAAAATATGCCGACCTGCCATCTCTTTTTCGCAACGCTGCCTTTCCCCAGATGTCAGCTTCCCATGTGAGGCTTAAATTCGCATTATAATCATCAAGGTAATCCTTTCCTGTAAACTGTTCGCTAAGCGATCCATTCAGGGAGGTCTTCGAAAGATAACCCCTGTTCGCTGTTATATTGAGGTCCAAGGCTGGAAGTATTGATAATTTGGCCTGTTTGTAATTCAGGTCAAGCTGTTCCATTGTTTTTAAGGCAGTAACAGCCTCAAAGTTCTTGGAAAGTGCTTTTTCAATAAGGTCTTGCAATAGTGCATCCTTGTAAAATTCTTTCCAGGGCAATGCAAGTGTATCACCTGTTAACTTAAGATCTTCCCTGTATTGTTCGGGCGCGTTAAAATCTTCACGTGTGTATTTTTTTCCTACTGAGCACGATGTCAGCCAGAGGGAAGCAAAGGTTATAATCGCAATATTATAAAGTGCTTTCATCATTGTTGTATTGTTGTTTTAACTGTTTTGCCTTTCCCTGAAACCTTTTCCTGCAAATATTGGAAAAGTATGTATAGGATAGGTATTACAAATACCCCCAATATTACGCCACTGAACATTCCAATTGCTGCGCTCACGCTTATCGACCTGTTTCCTATCGCGGTTCCGCCCGATGCAAACATTAGTGGTATCATACCCACTATAAAAGCAAGGGATGTCATTATGATCGGCCTTAACCTTGATTGCGCACCTTCGATAGCAGAGTCGACAAGAGAAGCGCCGGACTGCCTTTTCTGAACGGCGAATTCAACTATTAGGATAGCATTCTTGGCCAATAGCCCGACGAGCATTATTAGCCCGACCTGCACGTATATGTTGTTATCAAGGCCAACAGCCTTTATGCCCAGGAAAGCACCAAGTATACCTGTGGGTATAGAAAGCAATACTGCAAGGGGCAGTAAGTAACTTTCATACTGCGCAGCAAGTATAAAGAATACAAATAAAAGGCATAGTGCGAAGATGGCGATGGTCTGGTTGCCCGCCGATTTTTCTTCAAGGCTAAGGCCGGTCCATTCATATGTATAGTCTGAAGGAAGCTCACCCATCACGTTTTCAATACTGGTCATAATATCACCAGTACTGAAGCCCGGGAGTGCAACAGCGGTTATGCTAACCGAGTTGTAAAGGTTATAGCGGTTAACAGATTCCGGCCCATAGACTTTTTTAAGTGTTACCAAAGATTTTACAGGTACCATCTGCATCTCGGCATTGCGTACAAATATCTCATTGAAAGCTTCTTCATCCGTCCTGAATACACCATCCGCCTTAACATTTACCCTGTAAAACTTGCCGAAGCGCGTAAAATCTGAAGACTGGTCACCAGCAAAATAGGTTTGGATGTTATTTAGCAATTCGCGAATGCTCACGCCCATCTGCTTGGCCTTATCCTCATCAACTTCCAGCTCAAGTTGCGGATAATCTGCCCGAAAGGTCGTATATACATATTGAACGCCCGGTTGCTGCATGATCTGGCCAATAACCTTGTCCGCCATCGCTTTCAATACGGCTGGGTCTTTTGCGGTGCGGTCCTGAAGAACAATCTCCGCACCACTGGTAACACCAAATCCTTCAACAGGCGGGCTTCGTAATACCATTACAGAACCCTCTTTTATTGTAGCCAACTTCCCGCTGATTATATTAAGTACCTCGTCAATATCCTTAATCTCGCCACGGTCCTTTTTAGCTTTTAACTTAATAAATCCAAGTCCGTAGGCAGGGCTGGCACTATTACTTAAGATATTAAATCCCGTTATGCTCGTATTATTAGCTACAGCTTTCATGCCCGAGAGCTCTTGCTCAATCCTTTTTATAACTTCAGTTGTCCTGTCAAGTGCTGTACCAGGTGGCATTGACAGGCTGTAGATCATAAATCCATCGTCTTCCAATGGCACAAAACTCTTCGGGGTTGATGCCATGCTGTAAACAGCTATGGCTGTAATCCCTGTAATAAAAGCAGTCGCCACCCATTTCCTCTTGATAAGAAAACGTACGCCCCTGATGTACCTTCCCGTTAAATTATTAAAACTTGTGTTGAATCCCGTAAAAAAGCGTTCTTTAAAAGTTGATTTTTTCGCAATTGTATTTCCATGCTCATTATTATGGCTGTTCTTTAATAGCAGTGCGCACAATGCAGGAGTCAGGGTAAGTGCATTTACAGCAGATATTATAATCGCGATAGCAAGCGTATAGGCAAACTGCTTATAAAATATACCCGACGAGCCTGTCATAAACCCGATCGGGATAAAAACCGCGGACATTACAAGTGTTATGGATATAACCGCACCCGTAATTTCAGACATCGCAGAATGCGTTGCCTCTTTCGCACTAAGGTTTGCATCCTCCTCCATTTTACTATGCACAGCCTCGACGACGACTATCGCGTCATCGACTACGATACCTATGGCAAGCACCAACGCAAATAGTGTAAGGATATTTATTGTAAAACCGAGTACCAGTAAGAAGAAAAATGTGCCTACGATCGCCACGGGAACAGCAATTGCGGGGATCACGGTTGAACGCCAGTCCTGAAGGAAAAGATATACAACAATGAACACTAATATAAATGCTTCAATCAGCGTAGACTTTACCTGGCCAGTCGCTTCATCCAGTTTTTCTTTAGTACTCAACACATTGACAAAATTGATCCCAGGTGGAAACGATTTTGACAACCTTTCTATCTCCTGCTTAATTCCGATCTCAATATCATTGGCATTAGAGCCTGAGGTTTGAAGTATGGCCATTGTCACGGCATTTTTACCGCTTGATTTATTATCGCCACTATAAGAGATGGAACCAAATTCTACACGTGCAATATCTTTCAGGCGTAAAAGGTTCCCTGCATCATTCTTAACTACGATGTTTGCATACTGCTCAGGTTTGTTTTTCTTTCCCTTGTAGCGTATTACATACTCTAATGCGGAATGTGACTCCTCACCAAGTTTTCCAGGTGCTGATTCCAGGCTTTGGTCTGAAATGGCGTTTGTTACATCTGATGGAACAAGACCTGCATTTGCCATTTTACGGGGGTCTAGCCAGATCCGCATTGAATAATCCTTTTGACCGAATATCTGTACCTGGCCAACACCTGGTACACGTTTAATTTGCGGCACAAGATTAATATTTGAATAATTCTGCAAAAACAATTCGTCATATTTAGTGTTATCCTCAGTATAGAGGTTAAACACCATAATCATACTGTTCTGCTGTTTGGAGGTTGTAAGTCCCATACGGATAACCTCCTGAGGCAATTTAGGAGTTGCCTGCTGCACCCTGTTCTGCACATTTACGGCAGCCTGGTCAGGGTCTACCCCCTGCTTGAATATAACGCTGATGGAAAAAGAACCGTCATTACTCGCAGTAGATTTTACATACTGCATATTTTCAACACCATTGATCTGTTCTTCCAATGGCGTCACTACAGACCTTATGACCGTTTCACTGTTACCCCCCGGATACGATCCGCTGACCATTACAGTAGGGGGCGATATATCGGGAAAACGTGTAACCGATAATCTTGTAAGTCCGATGACACCCAGTATAAGCAATACGATGGAAATCACCGTAGCCAGTACAGGCCTGTCAATTATTTTCTTTAACATGGATTGTTATTTAGGTAATTCGATTATTTTTTTGCAACGGATAGAGTGGACATCTTGGGTTGTACTTCCAGTCCGTCATATAAGGCGTCTATACTATTCAATGCAACTTTATCCCCAGTCTTTAAACCACCGCTTACGAAGTAATTATTCCCTGCGCTGCCGGTAATCTCTATTGGCGTCATAGCTACTTTATTACCCTTAAGCGTAAACACAAAAAACTTATCCTGTATGTCTTTTACACTCGCCATTGGTACAGTAAGTACAGAAGAAAGGCTGCTGTTTAAAATTATCCTCGCAGAGCCGCCTGAACGCAGTAGCTTTTCTGGATTCGGAAAGATTGCCTTTAATGCAATGCTCCCTGTAGTACGATCAACATTCCCGCTTGCCGCCTCAACGGTGCCATTCTGGTCATACACGCTTTCATCTGCCATTATAAGCTGGACGCCACTACCTTCTGATTTATTTTTTAAATAGGTAAGGTAATCAGCCTCGCTTAGTGAAAAATAGACAAATACAGTATTGATATCAGATAAACTTGTTAATGGTGTAGTGTCATTCGGGGTTACCAGGTTGCCGACACGGTTCGGGATACGGCTTATATAACCGCTAACTGGGGCTTTGATCAGTGAGAAGTCTGCCGTAAGCCTCGAAGAACCTAAAGCAGCTTTTGATTGCGCTAACTGGGCTTTTGCTGCTTCATAATTTGCCTCAGCAGATTTTAGCTGCATTGGAGAAAAAACCTTTCCTTCTACAAGGGGTTTAATCTTCTCAACTTCCAGCCTGGCATTTGTAAGGTTTGCCTGTGCACTTTTGTAGGCAGCTTCGCTGTTGTGCACCTGCTCTTCAAAGACATCACTTTTAATTTTAAATAATGCCTGTCCTTTAGTCACATAATCACCCTCTTTAACGTAAATACGTTCCAGATAGCCGGAAATCTGTGCCTTAATGTCTACATTTACACTACCTTCTATTAGTCCTGGATATTTTTTTTCGACCTGCCCTGTACCGGAACTAGCCTCAAAGAAATCAACTTCAGGTTTTTGCGCCATTTGTGCAGCAGGATCTTCAACCTGCTTACATGATGAAAAAATTAAAAATACAAGTAAAACTATTGGCACTCTGTAGTGCAGGTAGCTTAATGGAAATTTCTTGGTCATTTTGTTGTATAAATAGAATTATTCAACAAAATAAAAGTATAAAGTAACAGGGTTTTTATATATCTAACCGAAGCGCATATTTTGATTACTGAAGCGGAAAATAGGGTAACTGAAAACTATACTCTATCCTACTTTTTAGTAGTCAAGCCAGGATTTCAATAACGCTGCCTTTTCACGGCTTACTATAATTTCCTGCTCACTGCCTTGCTTTAGTACGACCTTTAGTTTATAATTAAAATGATTTACAACGTGGGCTATTGAATCTATCTGTACTATAAATTGCCTGTTTGCCCTGAAGAAAATTTTAGGGTCTAGCTGCCCTTCAAGTTCTTCCATTGTCTGCGGGACAATATCCATTTTTCCCTTGGAAGTAACAGCTCTTGTAATTTTCAACTCAGAATAAAAATATACTACATCACTTACCAGTAGTGTCTTAAAACCATCCCTGTAGGGTAATAGAAAACGCGACCTAAAATCTTTCCTGGATTGAAAAAAATCAAGTAAGCCATCCATCTTCACGCTGTTCGCAGATTCATTAGTTTTCGCCAATTTATCAAATGCGCGACTAAGGTCATCGGACTCCACAGGTTTCAGCAGGTAATCGATGCTGTTGAACTGAAAAGCCCTTACAGCGTATTCGTCGTAGGCAGTTGTAAAAATAATTGGACATGATAGCTTGACCTGCGAAAATATTTCAAAGCTAAGCCCGTCACTTAGCCTGACATCCATTAGTATCAGGTCGGGATTTCCATTTTTTGTAAAATAGTCAACACTTTCTGTAATACTGTCTAAAACTGCCACTATAATATAATCAGGCTTAATACCCTTTACCAGACGCTCCAGTCTTATGGCATTTAATTTTTCATCCTCAACTATTACAATTTTCATAGCTTATATTTATTTTTAGCAGTTTTTTAAAATTAGGATTTGATTATTTTAGGCCTATAACAACTATAAAGATATTTTTATTTCAGCAACATTTTATGGATAATTGGGTAAGCTTAAAAGTGGCTTATTAAGTCTTGATAGCATAACCCTTGTCTTGCTTTTATGGATTATTGAGTCCCAGAATCCCGACTTGAGTGATCCTATTCCCAGTATATCAGCTTCGAGAGCAGTAATATCTAACTTGATTTCTTCTATTACCTCGCTCGAAAACCAGTCCCTGAAATCATAGTTAATTTCATTAAAACCAGTCCCAATCATGTCAATTTGAGATAGATGCGGTGCCGTACCCCTTATCTTTTCTATTTTTTTATTAATACACAGAAATAGAACAGTTCCATTGACAGCTTTAAGAACATTTCTAAGCCATACAATTTTTTGCGCACGCAATACTTTATTGTTATCAATAGCAAAAAGCACCTTTCTTGTGGTTAAAAATTTTGAAGATAAAGGTAATGATAATAAAGGCAAGTTTATATTGCGAAAGACCAGCGTCGTAGGATTACCCCAAAGATCCTGTTCAAAAGTGTTGGCCGCCATTCCCATAACTATGAGTGCTACATTGTTTTCTCTAAGTACTAGGGATAAATGGTCTTCCAAATGGCAGCGGCTGCATGCTGGACTTACATTTATTTTAAATGTCTTTTCTATATCATTTGACAGTGTGTCTAGTCTTTTTACAGCATTGTCGAAACGGCTATCCTCGGAGGCAACGAACAATGCCTCCTTATCACTGTGGTTGGGCGTGATAAAGGAATGAAACAGAAGTAACCGTGCACCTATGGCACCCGCGAGGCCGGCGGCATATATCACTGAATTGTTTGCCACAGGAGAAAAATTCGTGGCCGCGAGAATAGTAGTTTCTACTTTAATTACCATACTTTTTTTAAATACAAAAATCGAAACTATCATGAACCATAACTTAAAAAAAAAGCCGGAGTGTAGAAATATGGGGCTGAAACGTTAGTAGGCGTGATTCAATAGTATCATCCTATAGTACTCTTGTTACCTAGGGATACGTCATAAAACTGAATTTATAAAGGCTACATACAAGAAAATCGAATCAATGTGCTTCCAACCCCCATGATATGTGTATAGAAGAATATAATTTTTGAGAGGGAGTAAACAGTGAAATTATGAGGATATCTGTACTTCCTCCACAAAAAAGCTTAGTACCAATTCTGATTACTACCTAATAACAAGAGGCCACCCCTCATGTGAATCCGGTAGATTTACGTGAGGGGTGGCACCACTTAGAGCGCCCCGCAATTCCTGACGAAGGAAGCCCATTGCGGGGCGGCGGGCATTATCCCACCGCTATAGGCATTGACCTGAAATCCGCAAGGTTCAGGAAGAACCCCCTATAAGATGTCATGCCATTACGGAAGAGGTTCCATAAGAGTGAACCGCCTAAGTCGAAGAATTATTCTAGCGGTTTATTCTCCCCATATAGAACTCTTGATATTTCTAAGAGCTATCTATGCTTTTACAAGTTATTATTACATTTGTTATATGAAGCGATTTAAAGATTTCAGCACCTACAATAAGTATGTTGGCCTTGAGCCACCACTTGACGGCAATATCGACTTAGGGTATTATGACCTGAAAAATATACGCACCCATTCAGAGCCGATTGCGGTTGAATTTTACCGAATATCTATGAAGAGTAATTACATCGACAGAAGTGCTGCGGATTACGATCCTGAAAATCCAAAACCATTAACCGTCGTATTTTTTAATAGTCCGGGCCTCCCACAGCCATGGAATTCCGCACCGACCTTCGATGGCTTTTATCTCCAGCTTTCAACAAAGCTGATTGACGAGAATCGTTTCCTGTTCAAAAACTATCTGGATTACGGGCAACACGAAGCACTATATTTGACCGAAATGGAAGTACAGGAAATCAGAACTATTTTTGACCTGATGATGAAATATTATAACGATGATGAAATTAGTTTTCAGGTTCTGATCTCTTATGCCCATGTCCTAATCTCTTTGGTAGAAGCATTTTATATCAGGCAGTTTTCCACGCACCCTAAGCAATACAGCCATATCCTGTCAAATTTCCAGCAAGCATTAAAAGATTACTACATTGAACCAGCTAAACAATTGCCATCAGTGCAATATTTTGCTGACAAGTTAGGGTTAACCCCAAATTATCTTGGCGATATAATCAAGCATTTTAGCAACAAGTCTGCAATTGAGACGATTCATGAGTTTGTCATTAAGCGTGCCAGGACATTACTGATTGAAAATCCTGATCTGAATAATGCTGATATCGCGTATGATCTTGGATTCGAATACCCTACCTACTTTTCAAAGTTCTTTAAAAAGCATACAGGGACAACGCCTAAAGACTTTCGCTCGAAAAATTTCAAATAATCCTTCCCACTTCATTCGCCAATCTGTAAAATGTTTCATTTTTCACAGTAGAATTTTCACACGCCGGCAAGTCCTGTAAGCTAATTTTGTCTTGTCAATTACACAACAAAATTTACTTATGGAAAAAGAAAATTCAAGAAGAAAGTTTTTACAGCAATCAGCGGTTGCCGTTACGGGTATTTTTCTTTCACCCGGAGTTTTGTCGGCAAGCAGTGGCCAACCGGAAGTAAAAATCAGCAATGATAAAAATATGGCATCATGAAAACGAGGAAATTAGGGAAACTTGAGGTATCGGAGCTAGGGGCCGGTTGTATGAGCATCAGCGCCAACTATGGAGCAGCCGCTAGCATTGAGCAGGGCATGAAAACAATTCGAACGGCTTATGAAAAAGGTATTACTTTTTTCGATACTGCCGAAGTTTATGGCCCGTATACGAACGCGAAACTTGTCGGGGAAGCATTGGCGCCTTTCAGGGACAAAGTAGCTATTGCCACGAAATTCGGCTTTGAGATAGGCGGGCCGAAAATTGCTTTAAACAGCAAACCGGCGCATATTAAAAAGGTTGTTGAAGAATCTTTGAAGCGACTTAGGACCGACCGGATAGACCTATTATACCAGCACCGTGTAGACCCGAATGTGCCTATTGAAGATGTGGCTGGCGCGGTAAAAGATTTGATCATGCAAGGCAAGGTTTTGCATTTCGGGTTATCTGAAGCCAATACGTCCACAATCCGCAAGGCCCATGCAGTACAGCCCGTTTCAGCTATCCAGACAGAATACTCTTTTATGGAACGCAGCGTTGAAAAAAACGGGGTACTTGCCATATGCGAAGAACTGGGGATTGGCTTTGTTCCTTGGGGCCCGGTAGGAATGGGATACCTTACAGGGAAATTGAATGCGCAAACCCCATTTGACAGTAAGCTGGATCTTCGCTCAGACTTTGAACGGTTTACTCCCGAAAATTTATCGGCAAACATGCCGATAGTAAACCTGCTTAACCGTTTTGCCTCGCGCAAAAACGCAACGGCATCCCAAATAGCACTGGCGTGGCTGCTGGCTAAAAAACCTTTTATTGTGTCGATTGCAGGAACACGGAACATCCCGCATTTAAATGAGAATCTGGGCGCTTGCGATGTGCAGTTTACCGCAGCCGAATTTACAGAGCTGGAAAATGAGTTTGCTAAATTACAGTTACACGGCGGCAGGATGAATGCGATGCAGATGGCATTCTGCGAATAATAATCTAAGATGAAACTTATGAAAAAAGTATTGCTGATCAATACCATTTAACGTATCCCAATTGGTCGGAAGGTAAGCTGAACGATGCCTTCTTCCTAAAAGCCAAAGAATTTTTTGAAGCCAACAATTTTGAAGTTTTAGAAACGCAGGTTGAAAAAGGGTATGATGCGGAAAAAGAAGTAGAAAAACACATGGAGGCCGACATCATTATTCTGCAAACTCCTGTAAACTGGTTCGGGGCACCATGGATTTATAAGAAGTATGCAGACGAAGTTTTTAACAGCGGGCTGCAAAGCCAAAAATTCCTTACCGGTGACGGCCGCACCAGGGAAGATGCGTCTAAGCAATATGGGAGCGGCGGAAAAATGCAAGGCTAAAAATTCATGATATGCGCCACCTTCAATGCGCCGGCAGAAAGCTTTGATAATCCTGCCCAGCAATTGATGCAGGGTAAAGGCACAGCCGATTTATTCCTCAATATTACCAGTAACTACCTTTTTTGCGGCGTGGAAATTATGCCGGGCTATAATTGTTTCGACATTTTTAAAGAAGGGGATATTGTTTCAGATTTGGAAAATTATCCCGCCCATCTCGCATCCATAGTCATTTCATGACGTAGCTGTCAAAACCCTTTTTTAAAATTATAAAATCACCAAATCCCCAGCTAGACAAAATAAACTGCTAACTTTGTAAAGTTGTAAAAAACACCCTAATAATTACCGTTAAAGTAGGCTAATTTCTTCAAATCTTGCATAAAATGGTTTGGAATTTGTACATTCGGGGTCAGGAAATTTCCTCGCTAAGGACGATTTTATATGACAAATTTGAATAAATTTGCAATTGTAAACATTTAGTTTATGTCGTTCTTTTCAAATCAGATTAACTTTATTGCAAGAGCATTTAACATACGTATTAAAATGCGTTTTTTCAAATCGTGGCAAAATCATGGCAATGTCAATTTTGCGTACTTAAAAAACCAGCATTAACGTGGGTTTCGAGACTTAGGTTCGATTCCCGGCGATTCCACAGAAAGACAAATAAAGCCATTGGATTCCAATGGCTTTATTTTTTGCTAAATGTGTCCTGAAATGCTTCGCCTAATTTTTATTGTCTCAAAATAAATCTCATTTTATTAAAAATCTCATCTATAATATCCTGTTTTTGTTTACTATTGTAAAAACTTGTGTGTGATAATTACCGTACCGTATGCCACTCATAATGCTTAAAGAAAAGTTGAATAAAGGTAGTGTTTATAACTAATTCCAGATGGAGATGCCATTTCTATTTTAGTTTAGGAAATTGGATTAAAAAGGTATTAGGCGAAGATGTAATTCCTGGACACTCGATTAAATCACTTTGGGATAATATGTCCAAAAAGGTGACCAATGTAGATGATGTAAATCAATTTGTAAGACGCAATTATAGAGAAGGCTGCAAAAAACCCAGACTTTAACATTATAAAATTAAATAAAAAGAATCATGACAAAAGTTATAACAACAGCCTTACTATTCACTTTTTTACATACCGTAAATGCCCAGAAAGGTTTTAAGCCTATTTTTGATGGAAAAACTACAACAGGCTGGCATACGTATGGCAAAACTTCGGCCAGTGCGGGCTGGAAAGTAGAAGACGGAGTTCTGCATTTTGATCCCGAAGCCGCTAAAAATGGTCAGGGAGGCGATTTAGTAACTGATGCAGAATATGAAAATTTTCATTTAAAAATGGACTGGAAAGTAGCACCAAATGCTAATAGTGGTATTATTTTTTATGTGAACGACAATCCAAAAAAATATAAAAACACTTATGAAACAGGCCTTGAAATGCAGGTTTTAGACAACGAGGGTCATCCTGATGGAAAAATAACTAAACACCGTGCAGGAGATTTGTATGATTTAATTCAGAGCAAATCAGAGCCGGTTAAGCCTGCTGGCGAATGGAATACGGCTGAAGTTATTTGTAAAAATGGAAAACTTACTTTCGTTTTAAACGGAGTTATTATTGTTGAAACCGTACTTTGGGACGATAACTTTAAAGCACTCGCTGCACTAAGTAAATTTGCTGCCTGGCCAGGTTTTGGAACTTTCAAGAAAGGTCATATTGCTTTACAGGATCACGGTGATAGTGTATGGTACCGCAACATTTCTATTAAAGAATTGAATTCTATGGAAAACCACAACAGGCGGTAAGTAATAACTCCAAAAAACTAATAACAAAAAAACTAATCTCAATTTACTAATGCAACAATCTGCATTAATTTATCTGGAATGATGTTTCTGAAATTTTTTATGTGGGGGTATGGTTATTACTACTTTAAGGTCTTATTATCAGCTTTTTAAAGTGTAATTTTAAAGTGATAAAATTTCTTCATGAATTATCTATATCTTAAAATATCTACCATGATTACGGCACTATCACTCAAATTTACACTTTTATTAAATGATAATTTAATTGACGTATTTTCTGAAACATCTATTTGTACCGGTAACGGCTGTGCAGGTGCAACTAGTAGTGGTTTATCGTTATTTAAACTTCCAAAATAACCTGTAAAATCTGATATTGAAATAGATTCGGTAATTGATTTAGGCAGCAGCAGAATTACTCCTGAATGTATTTTGCTAATGCTATCATTGTTTTTATAGCATTGTATTAGAATATCTTGGCTGTCCTCGTTTTTTGTGGAATCGTATAATACCAAAGGAAGCTGACGCGAAAATGTTTTGTTTAAAGCTTTAATACCTGCATCATTGAATTTTGCTTTGGGTAAGCTTATTATAGAATCAACATAATTTAAAACTAATTGCGTTGTACTTTCATTCTTAAAATGTTTACTCTCAAATGTACTGTCACCAACCCTATTAGTAGTATGTTCTTCCCTACAACTAATTAATAACAAAGCAGCTATTAAAAAATGAAGCTTTTTTGAACTATAAGACAATTTTATCATTTACAATTTTTTAAAAGTAACTACACATAGCGTGGTTTTTGGTAACGCTTTACACTAGTTTTTTACAGTTAATTCGTTTTTTAGGCTGTTATTTTTAATTGCTTTCCTGCATCGCTTAACCCTCCCTGCGTCATTTATATTAGCCAATCCTAAATTAAGAAACATCGCATCCTGTAATTTACAATCTCCCCAGCGCAGTTTTCTGTCTACTTTTGTAGCTCTTTCAAATAGTATTTCGAAATCATCATCAATTTCGCCGTTGTTAATCTTTGCTTTCTCATATGCCAAGGTCAAAATACTTAATTCAGTTTCGATTTCAGGTTGTTTGAGTTCGGGATAATTGTCAAAAACTTTCTTTAATTCCTGATATTGCCCTTGTTCTGCATAGATAGTTAAAGCATCAGAGTGATATTTTGTTCCCAGGCTCTTATGCTTACACAAGTTTATGGCTGCTTCTACTCCGTTCACATTTGCGAAGGCTGCAACTAGCAATTGCTTTGCCTCGTTTATTTCATATCGGTTTTTTGAAGGTTTACATAATTTAAAATACTTAAAAAAAGCCTCACTGTCACCATCAAGCGCATAGTGTGTAAGGATGACTAAGTAACCCTTATCAAGATTGTCTTCTTCTTTAAAAATTTTGGTTTTCCTAAAATTTGGTATACAGCTTACTGCTTTCGCAATATCCTTTTTAAGAACGAGATTAGTAATTACATGTTCAACTATATGATTATATATAATATTATTGGTCATGTTATTAGCAGAAGATAAAATTTCATCTTCATTATAATCAGCAAAATCATAAAGCAATAACACCGCACTTTCCCAATCTAAAGAATGACCGATGTGTTCCTGCCCTTCAAATCTTTTGCTTATACTCTGCCAGGAGCTTCGGTAGCCTTTGTAACTAAAAGCCCCTATTCCAAGTGCTCGTCCATTATACGGAACGTTAGCAATATCATTAAGTAGTTTTAAGACGTGCACATCTTGCTCCTTATGGTTGCTGTCATGTTTGTTTATGGCATCAATGCATATGTTTATTGCATTATCTATTTCAGCTTTCATTTACTTCTGTTTATGGGCGGTCAGGTAAATTATCTTTATCAAAATTGTTTTTTCCAAAATTTGCGTCCCGGCGAAAAAATCTTTAACTCTTCCATTTTTTTAATATACGATTTATCATACATGCTTATAGTAATTTCTATTACATCTATTAATTTAGATTTTTTGTTTCCTTGTAAATCATAGGACAATATTTCCTCTTCCCTATTTTCTTTTTTAGTAATATAATAATAAAAATATTTGACGGTTGCATTTAATAAAACAGTAAACAGCATAAACTTAAAGTTAGCAATAAACCATTTTAAAAAATCTTAGTTTTTAATTTATTAACAATCATTTAATTAATTTTAACAGGGGCGAAGTTATCCGTTCGCTAAAAGCTACTGTATACCAGATTAATCGACGAAGTATAATAAATAACACAGTCGGTCTTTAAAACAAACCGGCTTTTTTAATTTATACTAAAAAAGCCGACCTGTACGTCAGGTCGGCTTGTAAATTATTAGCATGAATAATTAATTCTTGATTATCTTAAATGTTTTTACAGCTGTTTCAGAAGATGCTTTTACCATATAATTTCCAGACGGCAATGCAGAGATATCAATTTGGCCTGTAGCACTATCGATTGTCTGAGACAACATTTCCTGCCCAAGAATATTAAATACAGATACTGTCTTTATCATTGTACCCCCTGAAATATTCAGAATGCCCTTTGTTGGATTTGGATACAACCTGAAACCCGAATTAGTAAAATCTTCAGTTCCTAATAACGGTTCAACGTTAAGCGTATAATCTTCTGTCTGTCCATAACCCGACCCTGGGTAGCAAGACGTTTCTGCTGGTAAGTCAAAAGTCTTTATTACGCGCAAGGTAGTAGGTCCGGTTATAGCTTCAGACGGTACTGTAAGGGTACCGCTTGCCTGAATTCCATCAGTTCCTGTAGAATTTGTTAGGGTTCCTATCTCAGTACGCTCATCTTCAGAAAATGATCCGTCCTTGTTCCAATCAGCAAAGATTGTAATAACATCCGTAAATTCACCACCTGTATTTCCCTCAAAAATTGCCTCATAGCTTGATCCTGCTGTTACAGTGGCGGTAACCGCTGTAAAATCTTCGTAGTCCTCGGCAGAATCTGCGGCGGAAGTGTTGTCAATCTCTCCAATTTTAACGCGCGTTATAGCTTCAGCATTTTCAAGTGTCGGGATACAGTAAAATTCATTTACAGTTACGGTAAAGGTACAGGTGTTTAGCACAGTGCCGTCAGCGGCTACAAGATTGTGAGTCACCTCTGTTGTTCCATAAGGAAATAACGAACCTGACGGGAGCCCTGCAACCAGCACAATTGTTGCTTCGGTATTTTCAGAACAATTAAAACTTAAGCTGTAATTTGCTTCAGTAGGCCCATCAAGGCTCACCAGGACAATATCCTGCAGGCACTGTATATAGCAGCTGCTAAGTAAAAGATTATTAAAATTGATTGCCCACCCATCGGCAGAGTTAATGTTTCCGTTCTCCCAGCCACAAATGAAATTTCCATCTGGCGAAATAGCAATTGCCGTTCCTAGCTTTCCATCAAAAGAGCTAATTTCTATCTGGTTTGCAATAAGTATTTCGGCAACCAATACTGGCTGCAAACCCAGCGAAGGATGGTATACAATGGCATCGCGGGAAAATCCTCCCTGGCAGTATCCTATGGCTACCCCATTATCAGATATTCCTGTAAATGTTGCGGTATCATAACCTTCCGGCACCTCAAAAACTGTGAAGGTATTAGTGGTTAGATCGTAGATAAACGGAACACCATCCCTGTCGCCAACCATTGCATTTCCGTTGTTGATAGATGATACCTGATTGATATTTTGTACCTGAGGTAATTCGTCAGGCACGCTATGCTTAACAGATCCCGTTGTCATGTAGGCAGGTACTCTTAACGTGCCGCCACCCGGCTCTGTATCATACCATCCTCCTATTGTTCCCGAATCATTTACAGAATATCCTGCAGAAAAACGGGTTTCATCATCTGCTATCCTTTCAAGCTCTGAGTTGGCAACGTTATATAAAAAAGCCTGCTGATCGCAACATTGCGACGACATCTGACCTGCAATATAACCGCCATTTTCAGATATTTGACCCATTACCACTGAGGCCTCTACCGTCGCCTCGCTCAGGTAGCCAATTGCTGTCCAGACGCCATCTTTTTTAAAGCCTCCCTGCACGTATGCCTCGCCGTTAACTATCCATGGCATCAGGCCAATTAAGTCGCCATTGTTATTAATCCCGGAAAGTTCTATTGCTTCGGCATCAATAGGCTGAGTCGTATTCGCAGCAAAATTATATACGCCCCTTTTCTTTACGGCCTTTCCAGAGTTGTTAATATCAAGAAGCGCCGTACCCGCTCCATTAAGTTTACGGTATTCAATTTGTGCAAACGTAATGCTGCAGTGCAGCATGATTGATGATAAGGCAATGAACCTCGCGACTTTTACTGTAGTGTTCCATTTCATATATAATAGTTTTTAGTGCAATATACGCGCATCATGCTACAATTAAAAGGAAATGGCTTTGCAAATTCGCGAAATCACAAAGCCTATAATTGCTTTAACTCCCTATTAAACATAGTTTTATGTAAAATAATCCAATTATATAACCACGGTACATAATAGGGCTACTGGTTGCTTTGAAATGATATTTTAAGGTCTTTTATCGTCTTGCCCGCCTTTTGATTGTTTCTAAAAGTTAGAAAAATTGTAATGATGAGCACAAATGCAAGTGCTATAACGAGCATCATAAAATTTCTTTTCAGTTCAATTAAACTTTCGTCCAATATTTTTTGCTGCCCGGTAAGGGAAATTTCTACCGATTTTCTTTCTGATGCAACAATTTTACTCTGGGTTGCAAGGTATAGGTTTTGAAATTTCTGGTAGTCTTTCCAGTTATTAACCGCTAAATAATTTTCAGAAAGATCCCTGTATATACCGCTGTTAAGAACAAGATCACCAACATTGGCAGACAATTTTACCGCATTGTTCAGCTGCGAAATCGCATCGTGATAGTTCCCTTCAAGCGTATAGGTTTCAGCTAAACCTTTTTGCCCGAATGCCTCCAGACTCTTTGCATCAATGTTTTTAGCAAAATTAATTGCATCATTAAAGCTCTTTTTAGCCAATGGAAGCTCTGAAAGCAGGTTATAGCAATTGCCTTTGTTGTAGCTCACAATACTGAGGTTAGCAAATCTTAACCGCGTTTTTAGCTTGCTATACTCTTCTATTCCCTTATCAAAGTAGTCAATGGCAATATTGCAATCCAGTTGCTCCTTATAAATAAAGCCCCTAATTGTGTAATTTGTACCCAGTGCAGACTGAACAGAATCTCTTAGGGGGTATTTAATGATAAAGGCACGGGCATCATCCAGATAATGTATTGCTTTACCGTAAATGCGAAGCTGCTGGTATTGAACAGCAGTTTTTGTAAGTATCTGGATCTTAACAATGGTATCGTCAATCAGGTTCGCAAGATTTTGCGCTTTAATAAGATGCCCCACGGCCTTTCTATAATCTCTTTTAGAAGAATATGCATCCGAGATCATGACCAATGCGCTGATGTTTGTACGGGTATTTTTTTTCTTAGAGCTAAGTACTTGCCTGCCAATCATTATCGTTTTGTCAGGGTGCTCATAAATTGCGAAATTTCCTTCTTTAATTAGACTGTCAATCTCTTTGTCTTGTGCACGTAAAGTTGCTGCAGGCAGCAATAACAACACTAAGATTTTGGCTATAATTTTAAAATATCTTTTCATTATCCAGGAGTATTTTCCATGTTATTAGCGCTGGATAATTCTATAAATGTAGTAGGCGAAATACCTGTAATTAATTTAAAAGTAGTGGCAAAACTGCTATGAGAAGAAAACCCGCTTTCATCGGCAAGATATTTTATCTTATAATTGCGATACCTTGGCTGATATTTAATTTTGTCTACTATATAGGCTATACGCAATTTGTTTATATAAGTATTAAAGTTTTCGCCACTGTGCTTGTTTATTATTTCAGACAGATACTTAGTGTTGGTATTAAACTCTGCAGCCAGGACGGCAAGCGACATCTCTTTGTTTGTAAACCTGCCGGACGATTCAAACTTTTTTAATCTGCCCAACAAGTATTGTTCGGTCTCCGAAGGAATCGTGAGTTGCCGCGACGGTTCTTTTTTAACTGTAATTGAGGCCAATTCTGACAGCTTTTTTTCATCCTGCAGATATTTTTGTAGTTCCAGGAGTCGGTTTATGCGCAATCTGTTTCTTGTAAACACAAATCCCATACACAAAACGAAAAAAAATGCTATAGCGATTATACCATAAGTATACTTTGCATAGAGTGTGCGCTTAAATTGCTGTATTGCTTCCTGATCAAGGCTTATGAGGCTGAATGCTACGTTTGTAGATTCGCTTTCAAGGGTGTCTGCTACATCATCAAATGTTAGATGCCGCTTATTGTAAAAAAGGTAACGTTCCCGATTTTTAAGAGCCAGGTAATTTAAAGCAAGATTTCTATTGATAGTTTCCTGAAAGCGAAAATGCTCTAATTGCTCTGCAACAGGTAAGGCATTAAGCAACAACTGTATAGCTTCATGATGTCTCTTTTGTTGAAAATACGCCGCTGCCAATTCGTTTGCCATTGCAAGATGACGATATGAATTGCCGTTACCTTCTCCAAGCATTTTCAGGCCGTTAGAAAAGCTGGCTGCTGCAGCTTCATAATTTCTTTGCCCAACATGTATTTTGCCGACGATAAAGTATAATTGAACTATGTTATCCTGATTTTGCGCTGAAACTGTTTTTACTATTTTTTTTAAATTATCAAGTTCCCGTAACGCTAATGTAGAATTTCCGCTATTGCTTGCCAATAATGCCGATTCACTTAGATAATCAATCAATATCTGCTTTTGTATCGCAGATTTTCCTTCACCCACTTCCTCCCTGTCCGCGAGCCGCAGGTATCGTTTACTCTGCCCTTCAAGTTGCAATATCCTTAAATTAGAAGCTATGAGAACAGCAGCCATGTGCAATTGGTCATAAAACCTTCTTTTTTCAGCAAGCTCTTTGGCTGAAAACAATGCGGTAAGTGAGTTGCCATATTGCCCTTTGTTAAACCAGCTTTTTGCCATCATCAACGCAATCTCACAACGTTGTAAATCTGACGATGCGTTTTTTGACAGGTGCTCTCCTATTTTAAGGGATTGGGCAGGATTACTGTCAGATAGTTCATATGCCTTCGCGATCAGCGCTTCAGGATCTAAACTTTCCTGCGCATTTGTTTCAGCTCCTAAATAAAGGCATAGATAGATGTAGAGCAAAATCTGGATTGGTATACGCATACCACAAATTTAAAGTAAATTTACTTTAGATAGCATACCATGGCACCGTCGATAGATTTTATAAAGTAAAAAGCTGCCCATTTCTGACAGCTTTAATATTGGAATGGCCAATCTTCAAATTATTATAAAGCAAGGTTACTTTACAGTTTTAAAAAGTCCGGTACTCTCGTCGATTTTATATTTTGAAATTTTAGAAGACTGTTTGCCTTTTGCCGAAACGTTTTCGGTAACAGTAACAATATAATCTTTGTCGATTTCAAAATTGGTGTTGCTTTTATTTTCCGGATTTTCCAGGTCTTCCCAGTCCTCCATGTAAATAACTTTTTTATCTACATATTTACCTCTAAAGGTGGTAACGAGCGCATAAAAAGGAAAGTCTCCGCATTCGTTATCTATAATTTTAACCTGATACTTACCCACCATTGGGCACTCAAAAAATTTAGGATACATACCGCAATAATAATCGTCGAGACCAATTATCTGCTCCTTAATTTCTGTAAAAGGAAGTTTTGAAAGGGTTTTGCCACTAATCGGCAACCCTCCCTGAGGCTTATCTAAATCAGAACCACTGCTTAGTGTAAGTATTTCTCTTTTTGGTACATATAACTGCCCGGTCGACTTAGTAAGCTCCCAAACCAGACTATCGCCTGAAAAATATAATTTAGCCTCGCCTGTAGCCTTTTCATCATATAGGCCCGTAAAACTTATAAATGCTGCGTCCTGTTTTATGGTACCGGAAATATTATTTACTGTTTTATCATCAGAGCAGTCAATTTTGTTACCCCCCTGCACAACAGAACAGTAATATCCTTTAACAGAAATGCCATTTACCTCCAAATGCAACTCAAACGTTGCTGCAGTTGCACCGGTTCCGGATTTTTTTGCAGACCAGTCTCCTGCAAATTTGGCATAATCAACAGCATCGTTAGCAGCAACTTCAGACGTTGGCTCTGGCCCTACTGCGCTTGCAGTTACGGTAGTTTCGTTTTGTTTTTTGCAATTAATAAAAAGTGCCAGAAACAATAACAAAAAGTAATTTCTCATTTTAGTCAAATTTATAATTAAGGCAGGCATCTACACGTTTGTGCCATCCGTCGAGGAACTCATAGTTTTTAGATGGCTTACCATCTTTTGTATATGCAAGGTCTGTATAGTATTCTTTTCTAATTTCGCCTATGCGTGTTAAGAGTTTAGCCTGATCATCTACAGCATTAACTGCTTTTACTGTTTTAGGGCCAAAACCACCATCAGTCGGGATGTCCTGACTATATTCATTTACAAGCAGTTTTTGTACCTGCTTTGCAGCACCACCCGATGTTATGCTCCAGTCATAAATCATCAATGCAACTTTCTCATCTTCAATATCGCAAAAACCCTTAGGCTCCCAGTACCTTTTACGGTAAATTGTAGTTGCCTGCTCATCGGTTAGTGCTTTTAGGTTGTCCAGCGTAGGTTCTATACCTAAGTCAGTCTTTGCATAGCTTTCAAAAGTAGCCAGCGTTATGCCTTTATTTGTATGGCCACCCGAATCATTCTTATTGTTAACATACCCACCCTCATGTTTTAGGATAATGGGTGCCACTCTCTTAAACTTATCTTCGCAACTACCGGCAACTACAGCTTTTGCTGCGCCTTCGGGCTTATCCGATTTCTCAATACAGGCGCATGTCTTATCAAATTTAAGGTCTTTTGCGATTTGTACAATCGAATTACCATTTAATTGTGACTGATTTTTGCAAAAGTATTTGTCCTCTAAATAAGCAGATTCAAACTCCCTCACATCCATGTGTATCCAGCTGTACGTATGGTTACCGTCTATCTTAGTGTTATCTTTATTAAGCCCTATTGGCTCCAGCCCATAATTATTAGGAGATGTCCAGCTGCTCTTTGCATTAAGATTCTTTATAACAATATTATCTCTGATATCTGTAAGGGCCTGTATATTTTTATACACCTGCCCCCTTATAAGCCAGGTGCCCTTATTAAATTGTATATCTATGGCTTTACCCTGGTGGTTTGTAGTTACACGCTGCATAAACCTGCACCGGTAACCAGAGCTTATAAGGCCAATACTGTATGTAGTTTGCTTACTTATATAAAACTGTAACGCTTTAAAACCAAATAATAACGAACGGTGTATACCTGGGTATTCATACTTATGCATTGCCTCTCTTGTAGTATCTCCTCGATACGTGCCCTTGCCGGTGCCATCGCCAAAACCTGCACAATTGTTCATTTCGCTAATACCGCGCAGCTTGCTCACTTTTTTTGTACCTCTTCCTGTACAGTCGCATTTAAGCATACCCCAAAAAGCAGACGTCACATCAAATTTGGTAGAAAAATCGTCTATTGCCAATAATGTGTTACCGCACACCCTACCTGTTTCGGGGACCTTCATATAGTCCTTCTGAAACTGCTTTACCATTTTTTCGGTGCGGTCCGTAAACTCATCCGTAGGCACATTGCCACCAAAGCCCGACAATCTTATATTTATTTCCCTGATAAGTTCGCTCTTAGGGCTTCCTTTCTTTATACAATAGCGCTCACCGCAGTTAACTACCTTATTAGTATTAACTGTAGTATTTGTTTGCCCCGTTCCCGGCATTTCATCTATACCAAAAGCGTTTAATATCTTTAAGGCTAATTGTTGAAAAATTCCTGGCTCATCATCTTCCTTTTTTGCAGGTGTCGGTGTTTTAGGTTTAGGTGCGTTTGGGCTTAAAACTATCTCGTTTTGTACAGCTACCGTTTGCGTAGATACTTTAGCAGGAGCACTATCTGCCTGTACCACCATATAATATTCATGCTCACCGCCTTCAAACATGCTTTTATTAGCGTCTGCCATCATTGCAGGACTAAGCAATATTTTCTTGCTGGCCTTGCCTGTAGCATCTGTAACCTTGACTGTGCCGCTCCAAAGCTTCTGGTTAGAGCTTGGGTCGTGGCCTGTAGATGTCATGGTGTCTCTTTCCCAAAGGCTTAGCGTTAAAGTATCACCCAGCATGTTCTCCGTAAGAACCTGTGCTGTAATATTCTGTCCATATTTTGGGCTTTTTGTAAGGGCATTACCATTTGCATCTTTTATAACAACTTCTTTAATCTTTTTTTGTCCTGCAATAGGCTTAACTATAAGGCCAGGAGGCGATTTAACTTCAGGCGTGGACAGATAAGCCTCAATTAAAAGACGTTTACCATACCATTTTTGAGGAAAATTAAAAGATACCTTTTTGCCAGTTTTTAATGTTCCTTTAAGTTCAGTCCAATTCCCTCCAGATTCCCTAAAAACTTTCCATTTAACCGTATTGTAGTTACTAATTACCGTGCCCGGATATAACTTAGTTACCTCATAAAAAGCATCCTTGCCCACTTGTGGCGATGATGTTCCTGTTATGCCTGCTATTCCTTTCATAATATTAGTAATAATCTGGTGTGTCGTCTTCCTGTATATCGGCTAAATCAACTACAGGGTTAAGTACAGCCATTGTTTCGGGAGTTGTGTTTTTTACGTTAGATGGGCTTACCTCTGCCACCTGGCCGTGCATAATAATTTTAATGCAATCAGGACCACCTACAGAACAGGTAGCTTTAGAATCTTCGAGTAAAATCTTTCCACCGTTTGCAAGTATTGTTTTTTCGTAAAACCCTTTCCAGCCGGTTACTACAACCTTACATGGATTGTTGTTTAACTTAGAACAGGATCCGAAATTATTTTTTTTAAACGGCTGTTGGATATCCTTATCTGTCGCAATCAGTTTCTTAGTTCCTTTTGCGTCGTTTATATACTCTTTGGTATGTGTTTTAACCGAGAGCTTATCGGGCACGGTGCCAAAATTGCATTGGCAGGTTGCGCCGTGGCAAACTAAATGTTTTTCTGACATGGTGACTCAAATTTTTCGTTTGTACGTTTACAAAACAATGTTTTCAATAATATCAAAAGTAAACTTACGTCCGTAATTTTCAAATTTGCCTTTAATTGATGCAATAGAGAAATCTTCGTTTAGGGTATACAGCACGTTATAATTATCTATAGGCATTTCATGATTTTTATAAACTTTATCATCTATTGTTTTTTTAATAACTATTACCTCCCTTATATCCGCTTCATCTGTTCCTGCAATAGTTTCATTAACTGTAAGCGTAACATCAATATCATAATTAATATTTAAAAATCTTACCGGTTCTTTATAGTGCATAGCAAAGTCGTTATACGTACTACCATACACAGGGCAAAATAACTGACTAATAAAAGTATCCTGTCTTAGTTTTTGCAGTAAAAGATCATGGTTTAATAATACCTGCTCATGCCTGCTTATGTAGTTAGTAACAATATCTCCCGTATATTCCTGTTCTAATTTTCCCCTTATTTTATTCCAGTTATCTACGATTTCACGATGGTTATGAATACCAATTAGTTCCCAATTTTTGCTTACATAAAAAACCACAATTTCAAATGCCTTCCTGCACTTATCTGCAAGTTGTTCAAGTAACAGATCTGGCGGTTGGTTGTTGATTAAAAAATCATACAATGTTACAGATACTATATAAACGTCATGGTTAACTACTTCCATAGTTTTTACAAAAGCCCCATGAGTTATCCTTGTTTTATTATTATTGTCCTCCTCTATCATAAGCTCTGCCCTATAGCTTTTCTGAAAGGGGTACATAATGAAATTAAGGCGATTGTCCTTAAGCAAAAGCATGTGCCGGTTTTGTTTATGCAGCATCTCCATTTGCGCATATCTTTTTTATGCAGTTTAAAGCAAGGTTGTTTTTTGTTGCGTCTATAGATATAGCTTCTGCAGTTTTTTTTATTGTGGCGGCAACAACTGTATACTTTTTTGTAACCGTTATTGTCATATTTTTAGATATCTTAGTTATTGCCATGGCAGGTTATTGATTTAATTTGTTGATAGAATCTCTGAAGTTGCTTTTTACGTCGAACATGTAAACGGTATCGCCTTTAAATCGCTCTATAAATTGTTCGCCGCTCATAGAACGGATGGTTTCCAGCGTATCTACTGTATATCCTGACTTTTTAAAAATTAGCCGCCCTGCAGTTTTTGCTTCGTGTTTCAGGTAAAAATAGCCCTTAGCGTCAGATGTCGTTTTTGTCCCGTTTAAGTAGTCGTTTACTTCTACATTCTCTAACGGAATTTTTTTTTCGTAATCGTAAATGAGACCGTAATAGGCTTTCTTACTACAACCTGCAATAACAATTATTACCGCAATTATAAAAATATATTTCATTGTATTTTTAATTTAGTCAGCCACAACAGGCTAAGCACATCTCGCTCTGCAGCTACCCTTCGAGTGTAATAATTTTTTTGGAAATGCTCATTCCCTAAAACATTGTCGTTAAAGTAAGGCATAATGTCTATCTCGCCGGCAAGCGGTATTTGTGGTGCAGATGATTTTATAGATTGTGTAACCACCCACGTACTGCCTTTATGGCCATAAGAATATCCGGTACCACCATACGCCTTAAGTATAGTATGCCCTATCTCATGTGCGGAAGTGTCTCTAAACTCGTTATCGGCATGATCTTCCGAGGCATAACCCCAACCATTGGAATACTTAATGTATCCAACATTATAACAAATAGCTTCTCGCGAAATAAGGTTGCCCACAAGCGATACTACATCTTGTACAGTACCAGGGTTACCAGATCGCATAGAGTCTCCATTTGTGTTATACATCAATTCAATATCATCTATAGCTTTAGCATCATCATCTACATTAACGGCGTTCATATATACCTGATAAGACACACCACTAATATTCACAAACTTCCCAAAGCCGTGATTTTGGTTACGACCCCAATGGTAATTTAAACCGTTTATAGCAAGTTGTTTAAGTTGATCGTAACTGCGCGTAGCAGCCTGAAAAGGAGACCTTCCTATTCTTCCAATTTCGGAGGCAGGTATGCTTTGCCACTTCTTTCTTGATCTTACAGCAGGACCACGGGGATCGTCTAACGGATCGCGATAAGTAACAGTTTCAAATCCACTTGCGCCTCCGTCCTTAAGATTAACCCTTAGCTCTACATCTATACGTTTTGCCTTCCGGTTTATTTTTACATCTGTCCAGTTAACTACCTCGTTATTTGTAAAAAACTCTATTTCTTTTGTTTTTTGTTTTCCTGCTTTTACACCCGTAATAATTGCTTTAAGTTTCTTGCCGCTAAAGTTTCTGCTGTCAAAAACTTCGTCGTTATCAAAGCCATCCCACATTAGCCCGTAAGAGCCTGGCAGGGTATAATCCGGCTCGGTTAAATTAAATTCTTTAAATATGCTGTTGTAATTCCAGGAACGCACAGGGTTTTCAAAATTAAAAAGAGGTACTTCTTTTTTTGCTCTTGCCTCTAACACAGATTTTTTTGAAGCGGTAACAATTATAGCCTCAATATACGTCATGTCATAAAGCATCGAGCCATCTTCAGCCAGTATTCTAAAATTGAGTGTTTCGAGTGGCGCGCCCGATAGTGTATAGTTAAAGTTGAAATAGGGATTTTCGTAACCATTATCAAAGTTAAGAATACCCATGGGTACAAACGTTTTTACCTGTCCTAAAGACAGGGTTATGTCAAAATCTGTAGATTCAGGAGCGGTACGCGGACTGTAATTTCCAAACTGAACTGATGTGTTCATATATAATTACTTAAAATACGTTAGACTTTTCACCACTATTAAACGCAACTGTTTTAGCGCTTTGCATCAGCATGTTTTCCTTAGTGCTGTTTATGGTAATCTCTTCTGCAATTTCTAAAGACGTAGCCGATGTGCGGGTGTAATCATTGTCTACAACCTCGGTCCTGCTATTTGAAAGTTCATTTATATTTCCTGATGCAGTATGCGTTATATCGCCCGATGCAGTCCCGGCAATATTCTTACCGGCAGTGGAAGTAATATTTTCATCGGCATTAAGAACTATGTTTTTAGCATTTATAGTCACTGTCTCCGGTGCAGTTATGTTTATATTCTTACCCGTAGTATCAAGCAGTATCTCGTTACCACTTTTATCTGTAATAAGTATACTTTCATCTTCTGTAAACTTTATAATGTGGCCACTGCGTGTATGAATAGCTTTTACAGAGTTAGACTCATCTCCATATCCGCTGGATGCAGCCCCACTATACATAGATCCAAGTACAAAAGGTTTTTCTGCATTACCGCCTTCAAAACCCACAAGAACCTCTTCCCCTATTTCGGGTACAAAATAAAAACCTTTTCCACCACCGGTGTGCGGGTTTACCATTCGCATCCATGGGGTACTTTTTCCACTTTCCTGTTGCCATGCAAATGCTACCTTAACACGGCCTAAACCTGCAGGGTCGTTATTATCTGTCACTTTTGCAGGTTGCGACTCTGCCATGGGTATGCTGTGTACGTTACCATAAGGTGGCGCCGCAACGGTGTTAGGTACAGCGTCGAAAGTGTTGTGGTAATTTCCCGATTCATCACAAATATGCATAATATCGGTTATAATATAGCTGCCAAAATTTTGCTCCTGTAAGCCATCCAGTATATTACCTGTTAAGGAAAAAGACGGCTCTTTAATATCTACCACATCGCCAATGCGCAGCCCGGTCTCATCACTGTCTCCCTTTGCCGTAACAAGGTCGGCCACGCGCGACTGAAGTTGTGTTGTAACCCTGTCTGTAAGGTGTGTACGTGAGTTTCCTTCCTCGACAGCATTAAAATATAAAAGTGTAGATGTATTTGGAAATAACTTCTTCGAAGATTCGAAAACTGATTTAGAATAGCCCTGCGCCTGATAATTTACCTCAAACGAATTAGCTTTTTGAGTTTCTCCATTTGATGCATCATAACCCAGATATTCAAAGCCAAGCGACTTTGCCCTCATCTCGATATTAAACGAGTGCAGGGTCCTGCCATACTCTAAGGTAAATGTTTTAGGTTTTGGGTTGCCAAAGCGAAGTGTCTCGCCGTTATAATATAGCCACTGCCCTTTTTTTTGAGCCAGCCTGCATAAAAAACTAAAATCACTTTCGCCGTACTGCACCGTGTAAGGCAATGTAGTGTCTTTTTGTACTTCTACAGATGGGCTTAAATTATCTGCAGGATAAGCCTTAGTAACTTCCTGTACAATATCTGCAAGGGTATTGCTACTAAATGACCTTGTGTTTGGCGTTCCCTCCATAATTATGGTAGGGCTGTAACCGTTAATAATTATACCACCCGATGCACCCGATGTGCGCACAAGCTGGGTCTCTGTTATTATTCCATTAAACACTAACGGAGAATGTGTAGTCATGCTCGATGCTGCAACAGTTATTTTTATAGGCTGACCTATGTAACCCTGTGCTTTATCTATTGCCTGCTCTACAAACTCTTTTGGCAGGGGCTGCAATAATGAAAACCGATGGTGCGTGTGCACTTTTTGATTTATAGCGAGCCTCGAAAACCGCGTTAGCGTTTCTCCTGCAATCTGTATTTTTATTTGTGTGCTTATTGGCATAGCAATAGTATTAAGGTACTTATTTTCTTAAAGAAAAACTCTCGTTATGTTGTATTACCAGTAAGGCATACACGCATCAGCATTATCTATGGGTATAAAAATGTAGCGTTCCTGGTAATAATCTGTAAAAAACGCTTCGTCAAATTTACCACGGCCTTCACTTGTAGCTTTTACAATTGTAAATTCGTTGTTGGCTACATACCCGTATTTATATACAAAATGTTTTACAGGATATACAATACCCTGAATTATAATCTTGTCGTCTTTAAGCCGGTAATATGACTCAAAAAGTGTTGGCTTATTTTTATTTTCGGCAGCTTTTTTCAGTTCTTCCAGTGCCTTTGCTGCCGTGATATTGTTATCAGGATCGAGTATCATAATACATTGTCCTGTTTTAAAAAATTTGTAAAACTTAGTTATCCCGGCCTGTTTTACTGTACTTCCATCTTCGTCGGTGGCTATAGTGTGCAATTTATAAACACCATCAGTACGTAAATTTGCCTTCGGCTGCAGGACAAAATTTTTGTCATAAAAAGTGTAGTCACTTTTAGAAAATTGCCTTGTACTGCAAGAAAATAAACTTAGCACGACTGCCATACCTAACATCTTCATTAAAATCCTTTTGGTAGTTTAGGCGTTACCTGAAATTCCCAATAATTTGGCCTCTCTGATGGTATTAAATGAAAGTTAATTGCCCTATGAATCATTTCCTGAGAATACATATGGCCCAAGCCAATTCCGTTTACACCAAACTCTCCATGTGGCGTACGCCCCCTAAATGAAGTCCTGCCCTGATTAAGATCGAACGAATGCTTGTTCCTGTCCCATGGCACATTATTGCGGCTCTTTTTTAGGAAATCACTATCCACTTCACTCGCTGTTGCAGGTGTGTAATTTAAAGCTCGGTTAGTAGTACGGCTAAACCAGCTTCCGGTGTTAACGCTGCTAAACTCGTCGAGGCTCCGTTCTGCTGTTAAGCTATCGATTTCATTTTCGGTATCTGTATCTGCCGTGTATACATCGCTGGCTATTACTAACTGATAACCACTATTTTTTGCGCCGAAGGTTAAATTACCACCACCGGTCCACCAGCGGTCGTAACCATCTGCGATACCTATTTTTTTAAAACCTGAAAAATCATTGTATGTTTGGAAGCTAAAATTAGCTGCCCTTATTTGTAAAAAACCAACATGCTGATTTCTTCCACTATCATTCAGAATAAAGTTGGTACCTATAGTTGCAGAATATTTATAACGATCCTCCATACCGGTGCCGCTATCTATATGAAGCGGGTGTATATCCATAGGGTTTCCCTTACCGGCGCCAACTGTAAGTTTGCCTGTAAAAACATTGTCGTAATTAAACTTATTGCTATCAGACAGTGTACCTATGCCACCATTGTAAAAGTTTACCGCAAAATTTACACCGGGATTTAGCAGACTTAACCGCTTGCTTACACCAACTCCTGCGGTACCCGTCATGTAGGGCTTGCCGCCACCAAAATGCCAGCTTAACCCTGCAAAAAAATTGGTCTCAAGCTCATCCATGTACTTAAAATTTAAGAGGCCAGTTTCTTGAGAACTGCGATCCGTTCATGTTAATCTCTTTTGCAGAAACTACGATCTCCATTTTCATAGACATAGTGTTGTATGCCACAAAAACTTCGTCGTACCGTACACAATACGCCTCTTTAAATTGCAGTTCGCGCATTTTAGAAACGGCATCTCTCCTGTAAAAGGTTACTTTGCCATTTTTAGTTTGGGAATTGCTTACCATCCAGTCAAAAAGCATAGTGCTTTTTGTAGATTCTACAACAATGCGAATTTTTCCGCCTGTGGGATCTGCCGATGGTTTTCCGCTTTTATCCGTGTCCTGGCCCAGAGTGCATTGAAACTCGAGCACATTCATGATTTCACCATCTATTTCAAGCTTTGCTAAAAATGACATATATAAATAGGATTAAATTAAAAAATACAACTAATAATAATAAAGGGAATGAGGAATCAAACCCTTTATTATTAAGCTCTGAAAATAAATTCTAATTTAATTACACCCATTCATTAATATGCTCGCCACCGCCACATGCAAGTTCTTTAGCCGATATGGTAAAGGTTTCTGTAAGTGGGCTTCCGTCTGCTGCATTAAAACTTTCTTTGTAGTTTACTAAGTAACCTTCTTTAAAGTTCATTTCTTTCAGCTTTGCATCTGTATCACGCTTTACGTACTGGATGCTACCGTCTTTTCTCTCAAAATTATTGGTCATCCATTCAAAGAAGAATGAATCTCCGGTAGACTCTACTGTAAGATTGATAGTACCACCTCTTGTTACAGATGATGGACGACCGGTTGCGTCGATTTCCTGGTGCAGGTCATAAGATGCGTTAAGAATATTCAATTCTTTGCCGCCAACTTTTAGTTTTGATTTGAATGACATAATAAAATATTTAAAGTTTATATTTAAAAATAATTGAGTAGGGTGATTTATTATGTAATTTCGATAAGTCTAATTTACGAATATAATTCATAAAATCACATTTATCTAAGTTAATTTATTGTAAACAAGCAATATAATTACAGTTCAATTAAAATTATCTCAATTTTAGATAACTATGCATCTGCATATTCTGTATCCCAGTCGTTGCCGTCATCCCCTTTTTGACCATCCATTTTTATAAGGAAATTTTTAGCCGGGAAATATGGCTTAAGCCTTATGTCGAGAAAAATCCTGTCTTTTTGATTAACATCCTGCTCAAATCTTTTTATCTCAAAATCTTCGATAAGTTTGTCAGGCCCTGTTACGTTATCTAAAAATTTAACTACCTGGTTCAATATTTCTTTACGGGTTTTTGCATTAAAATTTTCGAATGCGCGCCTGTTTAAGAAATCCATAAGTACTTTAGTTACGTAGTCGAACACACGCACTACAGAGTAGGTTTGTAAGCCAAGATTATCTCCGTTAAACAGCGTTTTGCCCGAAAAAGCCATTACTTTGCCATACTCGTTAACCATAGGTATAAGACCCAGATTTTCTAAGTTTGCTATTTCGCTCTTTTTAAGGTCGAATTTAACCCCGTCTACCTCGTTAATACCGCCAAACTTTTTACCGGCAGTTACCTGAGACATAAGCGTGTTGTATATTTTACCTGCAAGTGCAGCAGATGGTGCTACATATAAATGGTCTTCTTCATCTATTTCGTCATACTTACCGCGGCCCACAAGCCAGTTACAAGCCATCATAACGTTACTTCTATAGGTATCGCCTCCTGTTAGGTTGGCAGATTCAAACATTTCCATAACATCATCCGGTTCATCAAGATGCTGAAAATCGGTTATAAGCATTACTTTATTATCATAAGCTATCTTAGCCCATTTTTCTATAACCTTATTAGACCCCAGGTAACCCGGTATTACCAAAAGCGAATAGTTTTGCCTTAAATCCAGCCTGTCGAAGCCGTTTACAAGCTCTTCCTGAATATTATCTATAAAACGCGAATTGTCAAGATCCTTTAACTGATCTAATTCTGCATTCATGATCGATACATTTTTGAGCTTGCTTGCCTCTGTATTTTTGTAAAATAATGAAAGCGTTCTGTAATTTTCTTCAAGCTCACGTGATTCTGCCACTGCTACAGCAAGATTTTGCTTTAGGGCTTTCTCTGTATCCTCTGATTTTTTAGAACTTTCTGAAACCATGTCTAAAAGGTTGTCAGATGATTTTAAAGTTTCTGCCCATAACTTTAAAACCGTTTTTAGCGAGTTGCGTTCAGCTTTTTTACTGGCTTCGCTCAAAAAGATATTTTTCCTGGCTTTTCTTCCGGGATTTAAATTCTGGATACCCTCTATAGATCCTTCTAAAAGATCAAATCCGCCGTATTGTATAAATGATTCTATATTTTGCTCGAGAGTAGCAGAAGAAACTGATTTTGTTTCCTGCACATTATTTAGTGATGCCTGATTGGTGTCCTTGTTTGTCATAATAATGTTATTTATCAGTTTGTTCTATTTCCCTGATTAGTGTTTCGATGGTATCAATAATAGATTTCTTAGCTTCAGGATCCTGCAGTGCTAATTTTAGCACCTTATTGGTTTTTAGTTGCTTTATCATTTTTTGATATTGCTCATTTTTAGTCTTAAGGTCTAAAAGGAAAGGACTTTGTGCAGTGAGGCCATTAATAGAAAAGTCGCCTACGTTTTTAAACGCAAGTTCTTCTCGTGTAACATTCCCATCGTTGTCCTGAAACGCTACATTTATTTTAGGGTCAAAATGTTCAAAAACTTCATCCATGTTTTGCAGGCCCGTAACAATTTCCGGCCTTACAGGCGTGTTAGGTGTAAGTTTTTGGGCAATTAGTGTTTTATTTTGAGGAATTTCCAGTAATCCTTCCTGTCCTTCCTGCCTAACCTCGTTACCACCAATACCGTAACTATTTGAAAATGAATTTGCCATTATAAAATATATTAATATTATTAATCAGTTTGAGTTTAAAAAATCGTTCTGTACCTATAGTTTATTTTAATAAGCGTTACGCACTCGTCTTTATCTCTAACAAGCGCTATGCTCCTTATCTTTATAGATCTGTCCCTAATTTCTTTGTCTAATGTTTGCAGCGTTATCATCTTGCCTTTTCTTAGCTCGACAAGAGGCAGGCCATCCTGGCAAAAATATCTTATAAGGTTTTGGTAAGACAATTTATCTTCAGATACCCCCATTAGCAAACCTTCAAGCTTTACCTCATTTATTCCGGCAATCTCTGCGCTTCTTTTTGGCGCATCAGGTATGTTATTAAAGTACTCTTCTACAGGATCGGTACGCATGCTATTCCTTCTCTTTACCCGCTCTGTAACCACGTCACGCATTTCTTTTTTAACAGGAAGCACGGTAACTTTTGCAAACTGAACATGTTTAATATCACCATTTACAACCAGCGATACCACCTTTTCTCCCGGTATCCTGTAAACATATTTAGGCTCTTTATCAATAGCGTCGATTTTAGAACCTTCTCCAAAGCGCCATTCCCATGATTTTGCGTTTGATGTAGAATCTCTAAACTGTACGAGCTCGCCCTGTTTTACAACTTTAGGCGCAAAGAACTTTGGTAATAGTGCACTATTTATAACCTCTCTTTTAGGAATAATGGTAACTAATTTTTCTATATTGCAGGTGCCATTGATGTTAAGTTTAACCTTATACTTACCCGGCTTAGAGAATGAATGGCCCACCTTCGACCTGAAGGCAGGTACAGTACCGTCATTAAAATCCCATTTCCACTCATAGCCGGTGTTCGACTTATCAGAAAATGTAATTAGTTCGCCCGCTTTAAAACTTGGCGCTTCGACTGTAAAATCTTTTGCTGTACATACTCCTGCCGAATTAATTTTGAAAGCCAGTAATGATGCAGACAGTAATAAGATCGATCCCATAAATAGCAGGACTTTGAAATCGAAATGGGTCTTTATATGAGAACCTTGATTCATTTATACAACGTTGGATTATAAAACATTAAATAATATAAAACTTAAATAATACCGTATTTGACAGTAACAAATCAATGACAATAAAATTTATAATTGGAGGTTTTTAACATAGATTTAAACAAATTTAACGTCTATTAATAGTAACCCTACAACGTTTTTTGTCCTTTCGTTAAATTACATTTAATAAAAAGTTAAAAGCATCGAGGTAAGGAAAAAAATACTAATTTAACATGATAATAGCGATTTCATGTAAGAATAATTCAAAATAGATTTATATGTACTGCGGCTATTTAAATTATAAATAACAGTTTTATAATAACCGATAACAAACAGTTTAATGTTTAAACGAGTAACATTAGTTGTATTAATTTTTACGTCCTCTATTTCGTGCAAAAGCAAGAAAGAATATGTGTTAACCGATAACGAGGTTAAAATTGAACTTGCAGAGAAAAGGGATAAATATGGCAAGCCTGTTTACAATACAGAGTTATCTGATAACGATGTGCATTACTTTTCTAAGAAGCTTGAGGTTAGCGAGGCAGAAATAGAAAATACCAAGCTATATAGCTTTGTTAAATACTGGGAGGGTACAAAATATATTTACGGTGGCGAAACGCGTAATGGTATAGACTGCTCTGCATTAATGAGAGAACTTTATTCTTATGTTTATAACAAAAAGATACCGCGTACAGCAGCAGAGATTGCCATGGATAAGCGGGTTGGCCTTTTTAAAGAAACAGAGAACCTGCGCGAAGGCGATCTTGTTTTTTTTAGGATTACCGACGAAAAAATTATTACTCATGTTGGGATTTATCTTAAAAACGGAAAATTCTTCTCTGCAAACCGTTTTGGTGGCACCGAGATATCGAGTTTAAAAAAGGCGTATTGGAAAAAGAATTTTATTACCGCAGGACGCTTTCAGTAACATTAATATGGACATAAACCCTTTCTTAGTTAATAACTACCGGCACCTTACTTCATTTGATGTAAAGGCAGAATTGCTTTTTGACGCACTTTTAAAAAACGGCGCTTTAAATGATGATATAATTATAAAGAATAACGGGCTGTTTTATCGAAAATACAGTAAAGATATTTTAAAAGTTACCACAGATATTAACGATCCTGACATACTAAATATCGACCTAAGCCGCGATGGCATATATGATGTACTACCGGAGAGCATAACCCATAACTACAGGGGTAATGATGAGCAGGATGACCCTGTACAGGAATATAAAAAACGTAGAAAGGAAGAAAAAGAGGCACGTCGCTTTTACAACCCCCTCGAAAATGAATTGTTTAGGTTTAGGCACGAGATAGAAAAGTATGAATCCGGCTTTTTTGCATCTATCAGCGCAAGTGGCATTGCCGATATAATAAGAACGATATTGGGCATAGAAGATAATATACCCGATGCGCTCACTGTAAAATTGTTTTATGCATTTATGAAACAAAAAACCGGCAACAGCCATGATGTACCTTCTATTTGTGCCATACTCGAAAAAATACTTTTAGAAAAGGTTACTTACACTACCCACAACATAAAATTAGACCACGTGTATGATGTGGCAGACGATAGTCATGATATGATAATGGGTATAAATACGACCCTCGAGAGTAGCCAGAATATATTTCTTAAAGCATATCATTTTTCTGTAGGTCCGTTAGTTAACCCTGATAATTTGCCTTTTTACTTTAACGGCCAGGTATTAGACGCTTTTTTAAATACCTTCTTTAATTTGTTTATCCCTTTCCACTCGCAGTTTAGCTTTACGGTAAACTTAAACAGCGAAGACGAAATGTTTAGCATGGATGACACTATTTATAAATCAAGATTAGGAATTTCAACAGTATTGTAATAATGACAAAGTATTTAAACCAGATAGGTGGTGGCGAAATTTTAGTGTACATAGTAATCATTATAGCTATCGCCATGATGATGTGCCTGTTAATAGGCACTAAAATGCCGCGGTTGAGGCAGGAAAAGAAAAAATATTTTTTTTATACACTCCTGCAGGCACTCGTTTTCTTAGTTTATGGAGCCATACTTTACAATTTAAAGGGCACCACACTTCAAATGCGTTTTATATCGTTGCAGGTGTATATGCTTATTGCAGGCGCAGTACATGCAGTTGTATTCAGGCTATACTTTAAGCAGTTTGATACTAAAGAAATTTACAAGGAGGTTGCTTTAGCAATCACGTCGGCAGTATTTTTAGTAGCATTTATAGTAATGATTGTAAGCCATTTCCGGGAGTTAGAGTACATGTGGTATATAACGGGAGCCGCCTTCTGCTTTATTATCCCAACTTTATGCTACACACTTTTTGAAACTGCCGTGTCTATACCTGCCAAGCTGCATAAACGGTGGTTTTATCCTGTTAATGCACGATATCCGGCACCTCAGATTGCAGATATGCGTAACGTTATAATCCTGAACCTTATCTTCGAAAAAAATGCTAACGAACGCCAAATCATAAACTTTAAGGTTAAAGCACCAAGGGCATTCGAATTTGGGAAACTATTTTACTATTTTATTAACGACTATAATGATAAGAACCCCAACAGCAGGATACACTATTTCGACGAGAATAATGAGCCCTATGGCTGGTACTTTCATACCAAACCAAGATGGTTTAGCTCTTCAGAATATATAGACCCGGAGCTTGCCGTAGATACTAACAACATAAAAGATGGTGAAACAATAATTTGTCAACGCATATAATTTTAAAAAATGGCTGAGAATATAACACATTTTCCTGTAAACTGGATTGACGGAATGAAGATCAATAAAAATCATTTTGTCACAATGCAGGATAATATTGAAGATTTGGTTCGGGATGCAAGAAATCTTGGTATCAATCATCTTAATTATGGCTTATTAACTACTAACCTTACAAGGCCGTTCCAGTATGCAGTTTCTATAGATGCCCATAACGAGCTGAGCGTTACTATTAAGTTTTTAAAAGCCGTAACCCCTGGTGGCGGAAGGATAGAAATTACAGATTACACTGGCGAGTTTAGCGAAAAAATAGAACTTAAAGACTTTGATTTTAGGGAAAACACGTACTATTTGCTTTTAAACATAGACCCTTATCAAAGAATACCATCCGGTGAGCAAAACATGGAGGAGATTCCGCCAAGGTTCCCCAATGCGCTACCCCACTATTTTTTAACCAGCGTGGTAGAAACAGAGGTTAGTCAAAATAATATAGGCAGCCTGCAATTTCCGTTAGCAAAATTTAGGTCTACCGGCAGTAATTATGAGATCCTGACAGATTATATACCTCCTTCTTTAAATGTAAACAGCCATCAGCAACTGGTAAGTTTATTCGAGTCTTACGAAGCCTTTTTTAAGCAATTAGAAATCAATGCTGTACAGATATCTCAAAAGATAAGGTTTAGAAACAGTACTGAGGACGAAAATATTATTGCTAATATAGTTTTTGAAGCGTGCGACAAAATACTCATGTTTGTAGGCCAGCACATAAACAGGAATAAGTGGGTACATTTTAATATGAAGCCCATAGAAGTTCTTGATAATATTGTAAGCCTTTCGAGGATCATTAAAAATACGTTCGACTCGTTTTCGGGAGATGGTAAAGAAATGCTCTTTAATTACTTTGCAGAGTGGACAGACAGTACCAGCGGAGATTATGAAAGAATATTTTCTGAAACGATAAATATAAAATACCGTGCTTATGATATTGCGCCTATAACAAAACAGGCAAATGCGTTTATCTCTAAGATAGATTACCTCTTTAACATTCTTAACCAGTTAGATTATATAGGTAAAAAACGCGATACTGGAATTTTTGTAAACGAGAATATTGTAACCAACATTGATAAGACTGCGAGAGGATTTTTTGGGAATAAGGATAACGACACTAACTCTTCCCCATCTTTTTTAGCAGAATAGACACCACTTACAAACCAAAACCATGGATATCTTAAATAAAAAAGAGCGCCTCTCGGCATTTTTACTTTTCCTGTTAATGTTTATCATTACTACTGGGGTACTCATTACGGCGTTATTTTATAACTACAAACTGCCGCTTAAAGAAAATGAAATTTTAAAAGCAGAAAATGATAAGATACTTACGCAGTTTAACTTCCAGAAACAGTTTTCTGAAAAAATAGAACAAATATCTGTAATGGTCGACTCGCTTGACAAATCGCCTGAAAGCTTTCAGTTTATAGAACAAAAGATAAATTTTGAGCTGGTAGAACTAAATGAAAAAATACCGGCTGATTCCGATCAGGATTTAAAAATATACGATAACGTAATCCTTACGGTAAAGGATCTTGTAAATGCTAAAAAAATGCTTCTGCAGGTTAATGATTCCAAAAAAGAGATTGAGGTGCTAAATACGCAGATAAAGTCGTATGAAGATGAAAATAAAGACCTTATTAGAGAGTTGGAATTAGTTAGGCAATTAAACCGCAGGCCAAATTAACAATACTATTATGATTACAGAAGAAGATATTGTACAGGCAGTTTATATTGCCAAGCAACTGGCTAAGGAAAACATGAACGCTAAATATTTTCCTGCCCACTTGCTTAAAGCATTATTAAATCCGCAATTTGATTTTATCAAACAGCTCGATGCAGCAGGTATAGATGTGTTTTACCTTGATGAGTGGGCAGATATACGTATAGGCGAATCGCCAAAAGCATCTCGGCCTACAGACGATGCCCAACCGGACAGCTCTGTTAATACAGTTATCGAAGAAGCAGAAGACATTGCTACTAAGGCTGGTAAAGATGTAGATTTTGCTGCAGTTTTAACTTCTCTCGTTACTCCGGGCGTAGGTTTTTCGCACGACCAGCTAAAATCGCTGCCGCTTAGCGCACAGGATGTAAATAGTGCATTTAGCACTAACGCTGTTGCACCGGAACTGGCAGCAAAAGCTAAAGTAACCCCGGGCAGCACATCTACGATAGACAAGTACTGTACAAAGTCAGCCGATTTACTAAAAGATTCCTCTGCTCCTGCCCTGATAGGCCGCGACGGTGAACTTAAAATAATTACAGAGGTATTAAACAGAAAGCTAAAGCCGCATATTATAATTACTGGTGAGACAGGCGTGGGCAAATCAACACTGGTCGAGGGTTTTATTCGTAAAATAGCTAATAAAACAATTCTTACAGCTTTTGATAACGCCACTGTTTTCGAACTTAATACAGGAGCCCTGTTTGCAGGCGCTGCGTATAAAGGTGAGGTTGAAGATCGTTTACAAAAACTGTTTAACGAAATGCGCGGTTATGAAAAGCCTATTTTATTTATAGATGATATTCATGAACTTTTTGATGTTAACCAGGGATCAGGAATTGCCGGTATTATAAAATCAGAACTTTCTAAGGGTTACATAACGTTTATAGGTGCAACCACCACAGAGAAATACAGGAAATCGCTTGCTAAAGACGATGCCCTTTCTCGAAGGTTCGAAACCCTCGAAATCCTTGAGCCTGGGCAGGATATGGCTCTTCGCATGATTAAAAATGTGATAGCCCATTACCAGGAGCACCATGGCTTTACCATTGATGAAGACGGTTTAAAAGAGTCTATACGGCTTTCTAAAAGGTACTTAAAAGAAAAATCGCTGCCAGACTCTGCCTTAGATCTTATAGATCGCACTATGTCATCCCTAAAAGTTGCGAAAGAAACAATGCAAAAGGATTTACCGGATTTACTGGAGCAGGTTAAACAAGTCGCCACAGCTGAAGGTGAAACCGGTCGCGACGAGGCTACGCTGTGGCTTTACAATGACATACAGAGCCGGACAGGGAAATTTTTAAACAATGATGAAGGCTCGTTAATAAATTTTAGTTTATTTGAGCATGACGACAGGATACAGCACATCAATGCTATGCTGCAGCGCATGGAGCAAATAAATAACGAGGAAAATATAGTACTCCCTGAGCATCTTTCAATTGTGGTTTCGGGCATTACGGGTATTCCCGCAGGCAAGGTAAAATCTAACGAACGTGAACGCCTGCTTGATATAGAGAATACATTGAAGCAAAGAGTTATTGGGCAGGACCACGCTGTAAAGGTAGTGGCCGATGCGATATTAGAATCAAGATCGGGTTTAACAAAGCCCGGACAACCCATTGGTTCGTTCTTTTTTTTAGGACCCACAGGGACCGGTAAAACAGAACTCGCAAAATCATTAGCCGATTTCCTTTTTGGCGATGAAAATGCCATAATCAGGCTCGATATGTCAGAGTTTAAGGAAGAGCATTCTGCAGCGCTTTTATACGGTGCTCCTCCCGGATATGTGGGTTATGAGGAAGGTGGCCTTTTAGTAAATAAGATAAGGCAAAAGCCCTACTCTATCGTATTGTTCGACGAGATAGAAAAAGCCCATAAATCGGTTTTTGATGTCTTCCTGCAAATACTGGATGAAGGCAAGCTGCATGACAGGCTGGGTAAAGAAGGAGATTTTAGTAATGCTGTAATTCTGTTTACATCAAACATTGGGTCTGATTATATAGTACAATCGTTTGAAAAGGACATTATACCAAGATCTAACGATCTTATACAACTTATGGCGCCTTATTTCCGCCCTGAATTTTTAGGAAGACTTACAGAAATTATACCTTTTGCACCTATAAGTAAGGACAGCGTTTCGAGGATATTTAACATACACCTTAAAAAAGAACTTGTACAACTACTTGAAAAATTAGACATACAGCTTAAAATCAACGAGCAGGACAGAGAGGTCATAGCACTTAAAGGGTTTAGCCCGCAATATGGCGCAAGGCCCATAAAAGGAACTATAAGAAACGAATTAAAACGACCACTATCGCGTATGATAATTGCTAACGAACTCAAAAAGGGCGATACAGTTACCGTGAGTCTTGATGATAGCGAAAATATAAAATTTGATATTCATGAAGGATCTGTTTTATAAAATTCCGTTAGATTTTAAATCACTTACCGCGGGTCAAAACCTGCGCAAGGTTACTATAGAAGAGTCTTTAGCGCATTATATTTCGCTTATTATAACTACTATTTTTGGCGAATATAAATATGATGATGATTTTGGCACTGTTATATGGGAAACAGATTTTAACCTGCTGGCAAACGCAAATCAGTTAAAAGACATGATTAAAGAGTCGGTATACGAAAAAATAAAGCATTATGAAAAACGCCTTACAGTTACCGATGTTACCCTGGGCGTTAGCGAATACACAGTGAGCTATACACAAAATATCAGGGTAAAAAAACGCCTCGATATAATTGTATATGGCATTATTAACAAGACTAACCAGCCCTACTACTATAAAAGCTCTTATTTTTTAGCGCCTTTTTCTTTTAAATAAACTATAATGAACCAGCTATCAAAAGACCAGATAAAGGACAGATTACTTAAGCGGGCTGCCAAACAATGGGGTTATACCGATCTTGAACTCGAAAATGTGTTCGACCCTATCGTTAATTTACTTTTTGATGTATGTGCCAAAGAGCTTGAAAAAATATCTAATGAAATATTTTCGAGCCGCCGCCGTATGACCGAAAGGCTTGTAGACATACTTACGCCAACGGCATCTGCTAAGGCTACACCGGCACGCGCTATACTAAAGGCATATCCGGTAGAGAATGAAGTTACGCTAAATAACTACCACCAGTTTTACCTTCAAAAAAAGGAAATAAACCCTTACAACCCTACCGAAAATGTTATTAAAAATTACTTTTTTGGCCCTACGATACCTGTTAAACTTACACGCAACAAGCTAAGTTATGTGGTATTGCCCACAGGTGTTGCAGAAATAGTTAAAGAACAATTTAGAGAAGTTATACCTGCTTCAAATTATATTACTCCTACAAGGCACGGCACCATGTGGATGGGAATAAAGCATCAGGGCGACGGAATTATTAAAGACCTGATGTTTTACTTTTACCTGAAAAACAGTAAAGACAGAAACACATTTTTTCATTTTTTACCTAAAGCTAAATGGTTCTTAAACGATTATGAGTTAGATACTGTTCAGGGTTATAACAATGATAACAGCTATCATAGTGATAACAGCGACCTTTTTCGAGAAGACTTTTACCATATAGACAAAACACAGGAACAGGTTAACGATTTTTATGCCCGCAATTTTATTACTGTAAAGAATATTATAAATGTAACCGACAGCGACTACGCCATGCCGAAGGAACTCAGGGCTGTATTACCACCTGAAGACTTTAAAAAACTGTCTGATGAAAACCTGTTATGGCTTCGTATAGAATTCCCTAATTTTGTAGGTAAGGATATGCTTTCTGAAGTTTTTTGCGCTAACAATTGCTTTCCGGTAATTAATAAAAAACTCAATGAAACACAGGGAAGCATAAAAAGCCTTCTTAACATTTACCCGCTTAGCGTTAATGAAGACTTTTTTTTAGAGCTTTTCTCTGTAACCGACGATAAAAATAAAGAGTTTGAAATTGTAAAAAGCAGTGATGAGCAACAGGAAGAAGATTACGCGTACCTTCGATTTGGTGGCGTAGCCCGTTTTGATGAGCGTAATGCCACAGAGGAAATTAATTATCTTATAGATCTTATAAGAGATGAGGCGGCAGCCTTTTCCAGATTGGGTAACGATTTTACAAACAATAATTTAAAAGAGATAAATCAAATAATTTCCCGGTTTAGAAATAAGCTGTCGCAAACAGGCTTGCAGAATATCAATAATCCGTATCTTATACTAAATACAAAAAATAATGAGGAGCGCGGAAATTTATTTGTAAAATACTGGACGACAGATGGTGAAAAGGCAAATAATTTAAATACATTTTCGAGGCTCACGCTGCATAAAGGGAGCGATTTTGAAAAAGACAATATCGTTTTATTATCTACAACACAGGGAGGAAAAGACGAGTTGTCTAACTCTGATAAGATATATGCTTATAGGGAAAACCTGGTATCTAACCAGCGTGTTGTTACAAGGCAGGACATAATTATTTTGTGCAAGAATCATTTTGGGGATGCTATAACCACAATTGATATAAAGAACGGTATACAGACAAGCCTTGACGATAATGTGGGTTATACCCCCACAATAGATATTTACATTAAGCGTAAAGATCCAAACTATTATAATGAGGAAGAATGGTATTTTTTAAGTGAGGATTTAAAGTTAATGATCGAAAAAAGGGCTATAAATATTGTTCCCTTTCGAATCATTTTAATATAGTGTACGTTTCGATTAGTTGAAGATAAAGTATACATTAAGCCTGCAAGTAAAACGCTTGCAGGCTTAATGTATATCATTCTCTATTACCGTTTTTTGTAATGACAAGTATAAATCAACAACGATAACATTGTTATAGTGTGTTTTTCGTGATTTTAGTTGGCGCCACGCCAAATTTTTTGCTGAAGGACTGCGAAAAGTGCGAAAGGCTCTCGAAACCTAAGCTAAGATAAATATCTGACGGCTTTTGATGCTTAACTTCGATAAGGTATTTTGCTTCTTTAAGACGTTTGTCTTGCAGCCATTTGCGCGGCGGTGCACTGAAAATTTTTTCGAAATCGCGCTTAAAACCGGCAAGACTGCGGCCTGTAAGCTCGGCAAATTTATCGACCGGTATATTAAAATAATAGTTAGTAAGCATAAAACGCTCAAGGTCAATCTTAAATGGCTGAGAGAAATCAAATAAAAAATCGCCGAGACTGGGTACGGCCAGTAACAGCAACTTTACCACTTCTTTTACTTTAAGTATGCCCATTTCATCTGTCATAGCTGCACCCGAACTTCGGGCGTATGGAACAACGGACTGAAAATATCCCTGTAAAAATTCGTTTGAAGGAATGAGTAAATTTGAAGGCCCTGTATACTTTAATTTTGTTTCATACCTTTCCTCTAAGGCAATCCTGCGCAACAACTCTTCCTCCAGGGATATTACAATAGTTTCATAATTTGCCCCCGGTGCCGGAGTTTTGGTAAGTGCCCCTACCTGGTTTCTGCCTATCAGCAAAACTTCTCCCCCACTCATAGATATCGTTTCTCCGGAAGTTTCTAACACAAAGTTGCCGGAAACCTGCAGTATTAGCGTGTGGTGTTTCCACAAACATACCTTTTCTCTCCGCTCTGCAGAGAGATAAGAATAAAATATAACTCCCGGAAGTATCTCTGTAGGACTTTCCATTTACCTTTCTAAATAAGTGCCGCCATGTATAGCGCCCATTGCAAAAGTAGCATTTAAAATATCTATTTCTTCAGGGGTAAAGCAAATATCCATCGCGGCTATATTTTCCGGCAGTCTCGACCTTCGGCTCATGCTTACTAAGGGCATGATATTTTTGCCCTGCGCGTTTACCCATGCTATTGCAAGCTGCGTTGGAGTATAACCTTTGCTGGTTGCTAACTCCTGTAATATCGCAACTTTTTCAAGATTGTTAATCAAATTCCTGCCTTGAAAACGCGAAAAATTACTACGGTAATCATTTTCTGATAGCGGTGCTTTCAATTCACCCGTTAATAAGCCTTCGCCTGTATTTGCAAAGGCTACCACCGCAATACCTAATTCTTTTGCTAAAGGCAGCAATTCTTTTTCCATCTCGCGGTCAGCTAATGAATATCCTATCTCGAGCGCACTCACTGGGTAAATGTCATTTGCTACGCGAAGCTGATTGGCTGTAATTTCAGATACCCCAATATTCCGAACCTTGCCTTCTTTAATCAGGGTAGCAATTGTACCTATAATATCTTCTACCGGTACGCTATTATCCATTCGGCTGGGCTGATAAAGATCTATAGCTTCTATTCCTAAACGGGTAAGAGAGTAATTTACAAAATTCTTAATTGCCGCCGGGCGTAAATCCATTCCCAGCCATTTACCGTTATGGAATATAGCGCCAAATTTTACACTAATAAAAGCATCATCCCTCCGCCCTTTTATAGCTCTGCCTATAAGTAACTCGTTATGGCCGGCTCCGTAAAAGTCTCCTGTGTTTAAAAAGTTGATGCCATTATCTAACGCTTCATGTATAGTTGCAATACTCTCCTTTTCGTTTGGTGTAGGGCCGCCCCATATAGAAGACATGCGCATGCAGCCTAACCCAAGTTTAGATACAAGCGGGCCACCGTGCCCTAACTGAATGTTTTTTAAGTTTTTCATACAGCAAATGTCATCCTTTATTACAGGAACATGTTGTTTGTATGGCTCAAAATTATTGCCTGTACGGCTCAGTCTGCTAAGCAGTTGTAATACCCACCTGGTTCTGTTAGCTGATTGTAATGTAAGCGGTTAAATTAGTTGTAATTGTGTTGCAGGTTAGGTATAAAATATGGAGATTTATCGCTAAGCATCAATCAGGACTAATGACTAAAACAGCACTTTACTTTAGCTTATTACTACTTCTAACTTTTGGGAACGTGCGCGCGCAAAGTGGCACTTATGAGAAAAGAAATACTAATGGATCTTATTGTTATATATCCTTACAAAAAGATAAGGATACTGTAAAAGCAGAAATATTTGCCTGGTGGAATACTGCAGGCGCCCAAACGGGTTCGTATTATGGCGAAGGTCTCTTAGCAAATAATAGCTGCATATTAAAAAGCGATGAAAATGAGCCAGACTGCGAAGTAACCCTGGCTTTACTGCCAAACAAAAAACTGAGTGCGACATATAACAACTGTGCAGCAGATAATGTTACTGAAGATTTCAACGGGGAATACACGAAGATAACCGATGCCACGGCAGGAGAATATCTTGTTACTGCTGCTAAAACCTACTTTTATAAAAAGCCGGGCGCAATACCTAAGTTAAAATCTTATTTAGTTAAAGGAGATAAAGTTACCTTAAATTTAGATATGATAGTAGCCGGCAAATGGGTAAATGTATACTATACGAATACTAAGGGTAAAGAGACAGCGGGGTACCTGCCCCTCTCCGATCTCAAAAAACTGAAGTAGGCGAAGCCGTAATTAGGTATCTAAGCTGTCTTAATCTTTTTGTTATTAAACAACATATATATGGCTACCAGAAACAACCAGGCAGAAACGATAACCGCAAAATAAATAGAGATTATAGACGGGTGAAGATAATTAGGGTGGTAAAATAGTTTATTGATTGTTGCCATTTTTTGAGACATTGCATCTCTGTCAAACCTGTTCCTTATGGCGTTTAGCGGTTCTGTATTATGATTGCTGTAGTACAACACATCAGTTACCAAATTAACCGGCTTAATTTCCGATTCAATATTGTATTTTTTAAATAAAATGTCAAGCTTTTTAAAATTTAAGGCAAGTGAATCTTTTCCATACTTGTAAATCAGCTTATGTCTGTTCACCGCAGCATTATATTTTTGTTGAGTAATACTCACGCCGTTAACAGGAGCAAACAGTGAATTATTCTCTAAAAAAATACAGATGTCGTTGTCATACCGCGGATTTACTTCCCGTCCCTTATATATAATCCTGGTACTGTCTTTTACTATTTTTTTATCAATAACTCTTTTGCTTAACAAATGCTCATCAAAGCCTATGCTATCTAATAGCGCTTTACTCTGGTTACCCATTTTATCAGCAGTAGCAGTTAGCAGCATAATGGTATCTATGCTGTAATATTTACTTTCGGTAATGTAATAATCATCAGCGACTTTTGTACTGTCAACTTCCTCAATGACAGGATATGGCTTTGGGTACAAAATGTTTACAACATTAAATAACTTTTCAGAACTGTAAGAGGTGTACTTGTATAAAAATGGGTTTAAAGTATTTAGCAGTGTTTTGTCATTATTAAAATCATGTTCAGGTAATTCTGTTCTTAGTTTCGCATTCATTCCAAAACTATAGCTTATAAAAAAAGAAAAACTTAGCGCAGAAACCAATAGCAATAACAAACTGATTTTTAAGAGGTCTTTCCCCTTATGTTGTTGCCTTGCATGATTTCTTATTAAGATAATAAGGAAAAACAATAAAAACAGGTTACTTACAAAGAAATGAGAGATTGAAACATCATCATAAAATTTAAACCTGTAAAATACTGTATAGATATTAATGTTGCCAATTCCCTCAAATTTAAAATAGCCATATAAAAAATATGAAAAATGTACAATTAACAATATTATAATTGCTTTTAAAAAGAACTTATACACTTTGTTGCTCATGTTTTATTTGTTGTTACCTTCAAATATAAAGAATCAATAATAAGAATGGGTTCAATTTTTTTTAAATATTTTACTGAAGTGGTAATTTCAGGAGAATCAATAACCTGCAATAATTAAATTAAACAGAAATTCTCTGCTTTTTAATTACAAAACGGCAATTAAAGATTTTCTACATTGCTAATGCAGTACGCCGCCCTTTGTATTATTGCTCCCTGCTCTGTAAATGGCATTTTGTCCCAAAGTGCATATACCATTTTAAGTCGCGGGTGGTTTTCCAGTTTTTTACGATGCCGCTCATGAAAATCCCAGTAGAGGCTGTTAAACGGGCACGCATTTGCAGTGGTTCTTTGAGATTTGTCGTAACTGCAACCGTCGCAATAGTTACTCATTTTGTTTATGTAGTTAGCACTTGCTGCATAGGGTTTAGAACCTGTAATACCACCATCGGCAAACTGGCTCATGCCGCGCGTATTGGTAATTTCTACCCATTGTATGGCATCTATATAAATACCGAGGTACCAAAAATCTACATGATCTGGCGCTGTGCCTGTAAGTAATGCAAAATTGCCGGTAATCATTAGCCGCTGGATATGGTGTGCATAAGCCCCGTTGAGCGATTGATTAATAGCATGTTTTAAGCAATTCATTTTGGTGTTTCCCGTCCAGTACCATGCGGGCAAATTGTTTTTATGGTTAAAAAAGTTCAGGGTTTCAAAACCGGGCATTTTCATCCAGTAAATTCCACGCATATATTCTCTCCAGCCCAGTACTTGCCTCACAAAGCCCTCTACTTGGTTTATTTCTGATACTCTTAGGTTAAATGATTCAACAGCTGCCTGAACAACCTCCTGCGGCGAAAGCATTTTAGTATTTAAACTAAATGAAAGACGTGAATGATAAAGGTACCATTCATCTGTATGCATGGCGTCCTGAAATGTACCAAAGAGAGGCAGGCAATAACTAATAAAATGATTCAATAGTTCCAGAGACTGTCCGCGATTTAAAGGCCACTGAAAATCTGAAGGTATTACCGTGCCTATTGTTTTAATCTGCGCTGCTGTAATCCTGGCATATTGTGCCGCTACATTATTTTGAAACAGTATCGCGGGGAATGGCTTATGATTTTTGGGCAGCTTTTTTCTGTTATCATGGTCGAAATTCCTTTGCCCACCTATGGGAGCCGTACCCGACATTAAGATGTTATACCTGGAGCGCATATGCCTGTAAAAATTTTCCATTAAAACAGGTTTGTCCTGCGAAAAAAAATCTGACACATCATTGCGTTTGGTAAAAAAATGTTCGGTATCAAAACTTGCAGTTTTTATGGTAAGGGTATTACAATATAGCTTTAACGCCTCATCTACCCGGTATTCATCGGGTAATTGATACTGAAAGTGATCTATATTATATTGTGCTATTATTGCGTTGCAGTTGCCTTCAAAACTTTGCGCATTTTTGGGGTCATCAAGTTTAATATAATGCACGGCATGCCCCATCTCTGTAAGCTTCGCTGCAAACTCTTCCATCGCTGCAAAAAATGCGCATACTTTTTGAATATGGTGCCAAACATAATCTGTCTCTGTACGCACTTCCATCAGCGTGTATATGACTGACGGATCAGCCTCCTGATACCAGGAGTGGTTAATGTTAAGCTGGTCGCCCAGGATGAGTCGTAACGTGCTGTACTTGTGTTTCATTGTAACGCAATTAATACTTTATTGGTCTGAACATTTGCCCAACATACATACAAAGGTAATGGCATACCACCTTTTATATCGAGGACATGTAAAATTGATTTGTTAATTAATTGCAAAAGGCATTGCGCACGGATAAGGCATAATTACATTAGCAGGTACTAAGCCTGTTCCCTGTAACGTAATGATAAATGACTTCGAAAATTATTATAAAAGGAAAAAATATTATTGACATTGCAACTTTCTACAAGGAAATTAACCATGTATTTATGCGCAATGAAGCATGGCAAATAGCCGAAAGCCTTGACGCATTTAATGATTTACTTTATGGAGGTTTTGGCGTTTTAAAAGATTATAAACTTACAGAAGTTATCTGGACAGATGCACAGATGAGCAGGGATGCCTTGGGATATGAAGCTACAAAAACTTACTATCTTAAAAAACTTATTCCGGAATCTCCATTTAATAAAAAATATTTTAGGGATAAACTTGCCGAATTAGAATCGGGAACCGGTCAAACCTATTTTGATATAGTTATAGAGATACTTCATGCTCATGCCAACCTTATTTTAATTATGCAGTAGCTATACTACCGGCGCTGTTACTAAAATTTATCGCACATGGAAACACCGTCATATCTTAATTTCCAAAAAGAAGAATATCCGTGGAAGCCTGATATAGATTACAGGCTTAACCCTGAACTTTATAAGGTGGGTAAAGGAGAACAGGGCGTGCTTATTTGCGAACCTTACAAAAGCGAAATAGGCAAATACTGGCGCTTTAAAAACGAAGATATTGCGATGGAAAGCAGCGAGAAAATATTTTCTTTATTTCTCGAATATGTCCAAATAAATGATTTTGTTGGTGCAGATATGTCAAGAAAATACCTGCAGATGGGCTATACACGTGCACGGCGTTATGCAAATTATAAAGGCGGTAAAAAATACGACAAGAAAAATAACTACAAACTTTTAGAACGTGGAACCGGAGAGGCGGAAAAAGCAAATGCTGCTGAAGTTTTTTACAAAAAATGGAAACTCGCTGAATTAAATGAGCAGTACGAATCTATGAAAAGAAACTGGAAGCAAAAGTTTGGCTAAAAGGATTTTTAATTCACTGTTTAATGGGCACCTTATTTAGCATGATATGATTTATTTAGCCATTTCGAATAACAAATCCGTTGCGACATAGCAATGTAGCTTATGAGATCTCTATACAGGTTTTTACGTCTTAAGGATACTACTTGTAAGAGTAATCTGCTGATTGAACGGTTTATACAGGCATTAGGGATTAACTACGCTAAATTTTTGATAAAGCCATTTTATTTATGCCATTATCGGTATAACTTTAAATGAACTATAGCATTTAACGTCATGGCATTACAAAAATACGATCAAAAAAATGACCCCGCTACTAAACCTGTCAAAAAGACAATTAAGGAAAAAGTAAAGGCGAAAGAAATAAAAGCTAAAGATAATACGCCGCTTTTAAAAAAGGGAAGCACCAGCGCCATGCCCCAAAAGGTTAAGCCAATGCTCGCTACGCTCGTTAATGAACCTTTTGACGACCCTGACTGGATTTACGAAGTTAAATGGGACGGATACAGGTCTATAGCCTACGTTAAAAAAGGTGTTGTAGAACTTTACTCACGCAACAATAAATCTTTTACAGAAAAATATTACCCACTGGTTACATCTATGAAAGAGTGGACAATTAATGCAGTTTTTGATGGTGAGATCCTGGTTATTGGCAAAGATGGAAAAGCAAACTTTGGCGCATTACAAAATTGGCGCAGCGAGGCCGATGGCGATCTTGTTTACTATGTGTTCGATTTGTTATGGTATGAAGGTAAAGATGTAACTGGGCTGCCACTATATGAAAGGCAGGCTATATTAAAAGAAATATTGCCTGCAAATGATGATCGTGTGCGACTAAGCCAGACTTTTACCACGAGCGGCCTCGAATTTTTTGAAGCTGCAAAAACCATGCAGTTGGAAGGAATTATGGCTAAAAAGTCAAACAGTACCTACCATCCTGATGCACGTTCTAAAGACTGGTTAAAGATAAAGGTAAACCAAAGACAGGAGGTAGTTATTGGAGGGTACACAAAAAATGAAGGATCCGCAAAACTATTTAGTTCGTTATTGTTAGGCGTTTACCAAAACGGCAAGTTTGAGTATGTAGGTAAAGTAGGAACCGGCTTTACCGCGAAAGCTCAAAAGGAAATGATGGAAAAATTTACCCCGTTAATTACTAACAACGTTCCATTTTCATCAGAACCAGATGTAAATAAACCTTCACGTTTTAGGCCAAACCCACCTAAGGCACAGGCCACATGGCTTAGGCCTGAACTTGTATGTGAGGTTAGTTTTGCAGAAGTTACAGCCGATGGTGTTTTTAGGCATCCGTCTTACGAAGGTATGCGATCTGACAAAAAAGCGACTGATGTAGTTAGAGAAACGGCTGAAGACACAGAAGAACTTGTTGATTTGAAACATAAAGATGATAATGGCAAGCCGGCATTAGTAAGCGCGCCCAAACGCACCGGCGAGCAAACACTGCTAAATCCTACAGAGGAAACGCAGGTTAAAAAAGTAAATTCGCACGATCTTAAGTTTAGTAACTTAAGTAAGTTATACTGGCCGGAAGACGGGTACACCAAAAGGGATATGTTTAATTACTATTATCAGGTTTCAGAATTTATCCTTCCTTATCTTAAAGACCGCCCGTTATCATTAAATAGGTATCCGGGTGGCATTCATGGTAAAAGCTTTTATCAAAAAGATGTTAAGGGCAAAGCACCCGATTGGGCCAAAACTTTTCCTTATACTACAAGCGACGGAGAAGATAAAGAGTTTCTTGTGGGCCATAACGAGGCTACCCTGCTGTGGATGGCTTCACTGGGTTGTATAGAGATGAACCCGTGGTTTAGCCGAACGGCACATCCTGATAATCCTGACTACTGTGTTATAGACCTTGATCCCGCCGAGAGCACCACCTTTAATCAGGTAATTCAGGCGGCGCAGGAGGTTAAAAAAGTACTTGATGCTATAGATGTTGTTAGTTACGTAAAAACATCAGGTTCTACCGGTATACATATTTACATTCCTCTTGGGGCAAAATATAGTTATGATCAATCGCAAATGTTTGCAAAGCTATTAGTTTCTATTGTTCATGATACCCTGCCGGAATTTACATCGCTCGAGAGAAAGATAAAGGATCGCGGAGGCAAGATGTATCTCGATTTTTTACAGAACAGGCCGGGCGCCACGATTGCCTGCGCTTATTCGCTTAGGCCTAAACCGGGCGCAACAGTATCTATGCCACTGCACTGGGATGAAGTAAAAGTGGGGTTAGCCATGAAAGATTTTACCATAAAAAATGCCTTGGAGAGAATTAGGGCTGAAGGCGACCTTTTTGAAGGAACATTAGGTAAAGGAATTGATATGGAAAAGGCTCTGGCAAAAGCACAGGGACTGTAGTAGTATGGGTAATAAAACACCTTTACTAAACATTATCAGCATGGTTAATCATCTATTAAACTGGATGCTGCCGGTTGTGTTATAAATTTATGAATATACATTTTAAAAAATAAAAGCAATGAAAGAATACAAAATTGGAATTGTAGGTTACGGCGGGTTTGGTAAATTTTTGCATCATTGGTGGAATGAGCTTGACGGAGTAAAAGTTGTGGCTATTTCGGGTGGTACGCTTAAAGATGCTGATTCTTATGGAATAAGGCATTATGATAGCTGGGAAGATCTTCTTGAAGACGAAGAGATAGATATTGTAAGCATTGCTACGCCTCCCTCCCTTCACGTTGAAATGGCCTGTGCTGCAATGCGTAAAAACAAGCACGTACTGCTGGAAAAACCCGTCGCTTTAACCAATGAGGGAGTCGAAGAGATACTTCGTACCCAACAGGAAACCGGTAAGGTTATAACCGTAGACCATATGCTGCGCTATAATCCTATTGTTAAATCGCTACTTGAGCTTAGCAAGGATGAAACATTTGGAAAACTAAGGCATGCAGTTGTTAGCAATTATGCTCAGGACGAATCGCTTCCTGCCGAGCACTGGTTTTGGGACAAGGAAATATCCGGAGGTATTTTTATAGAACATGCCGTACACTTTTTTGATATTGTAAATGCGTTAACGAACCAGAAAGTTGTAAAAGTTACAGGATCATCACATAACAGGAATGAACGCCAGCAAGATCAGGTATCGGCTATGGTATTGTATAATGAGGGGCTAATAGCAAGTCATTACCATGCCTTTTCCGGACCCGGTTTTTTTGAGCAAACTACAATACGCCTTACATACGATCTTGCCCGTATAGAAATTGAAGGATGGATGCCCACTACAGGCAGGTTTCAGGCCCTCATAAACAGTGCAAACAAAGAGAGAATTAATATACTGCCAGAACTGGATATTGAAATAAGTACGCCAATTGGAGAAATTACAGATCTTTCACGCCCTGAAGGCTGGGGCGACCTCTCCGGAGAGGCACGAAAAACAATTCGTTGCGGTGGCGAAGAATATACAGCAGATACGTTAATTTCGGGAACCTTTAAACTATCCCAAACAAAGTCTGAAATTTATGGAACTTGCGTACAGGATATAATGAAAGATATTGTTGCAAAGATCGAAAATCCTGATCATAAGTTACGTGTAACGGTTCAGGATGCTTACGAGAGCCTAAAAATTGCTGTATTGGCAGACAAATCAGCAGCAGAAAATTAATATTAAACACCCCATTGATTCTCGAACAGGAATTACTTAATATGTTTAAAAGCCGTGTTGCAGTTTTGCAATACGGCTTTTTTTATAAGAACTATGGAACAATAGAATTAAAGTAACCATGCAGAAGTACTAAGTTGTCTGGCTTCCAGAACATTCTCTACATAATTAAGCACTTCTTTAGCTTTATCATTTGTTGTAGTAAAAGAGTTAATGTAAAACTCTTCGTCTTCATCATTTATGTGTATAATGTCTGTGTACCCTTGTGCAATCAGGCTTCCTTTTAACTCGAGGATATTTTTATGCTGCCTGCTATCTAAATCTTTTCTAATCCTTATTCGTATTACCTTATTCATTGTGCAATATCGTTGGTATATTATTGTTTATTAAGTATACGTAATGCTGCCATTTCTTTTCGCATTCCCTGTAAAACATCTCTAATGGTTTCTGGGCTGTCATCCGGTTCAAACTCTTTTGTTGCAATACTGCATGCATATTCCCATATCTCTAATACATCCGATGCTTTAACAGTATATGGCTCATAAAATGTATTATCAGATTGTAATACAAGATTGTTTTTACCATTTTTATTGAGTCTTTTATACACAATACCCTGGTCTTTAGTTAGCAAAATATAAGTTCTGCCATCTGTTACATTACCCAGCTGCTCTACATATCTACCTATTATAAATGATCCGTCTTTATGGGGTGGCATAGAGTCGCCCTCTACCGGAAAAGCACGAAATTTACCTGTACCAAGAAAAGGTAGCGATACATGTTGCAGGCCTTCAATAAATTCAGGATCGCTGTAGCCATTCAGGTATCCTGCTTTTGCTTTGTGGGGTATAACCTCAATAATATTTTCTCCCCTGCCATCTACAGTTATAGGTAATAAGATACGGTTATCTTCTAACTTCATGAGGCCGTTTATATCTATTTTCCGTATATCTGCTGTAAGCAAAAGGTCGATGCTAACATGATAATAATGCGAAAGTTTTATTAGGGTTTCATAAGGAGGCTGCGATTTTCCCTGCTCATATTTTGCAAGGCTATCTCGTGTTATAGACAGGCCTTCGGCTACGATTTCCTGCGAAACATCTCTTTTGACCCGGAGGTGCCTGATATTGTCAGAGAATATTGACATAATTATTTTGGGATTATTTATCCCTACAAATATACATAATTTTGGGAATATCTGTCCTAATTTTGTGGTTATAATATTTAGGCTATACAACATTAGTCGCAGATAAATTAATGCAGGATGAAAACAGCAATTGAAAAATTAGAAATAGCAAAGCTGATACAGGCAGAAATTAATGCTATGCAGGGCTTAGGAAAACTAAGCAGCGAACCTGCAGGCAAGGGTCTTGCGCCACTAACTGCTGCTTTTCCTAATAATGTTTTCCCTACGGGAGCCATTCATGAATTCATAAGCTATGAACCTGCAAATGCGGCATCTACAAATGGTTTTATTGCTGCAGTTACAAGTAAATTAATAAAGGATGGTGGCCTTTGCCTGTGGGTTGGTAACGAAAGAAAGATTTTTCCTCCAGGCCTTAAGCACTTTGGCCTGGAGCCGGATCGTGTAGTTTTTATTAATGTACCCCGTGTAAAAGATGCATTATGGATTGTTGAGGAGGCGCTTAAATGTGCAGCACTTACTGCAGTAATTGCTGAAGTTAGGGAATTAAATTTCACCGATTCAAGACGCTTACAGTTAGCTGTAGAGCATAGTGGTGTTACAGGTTTTATTCACCGTTACTGTCCACGGGCAGAAAATGCAGTTGCCACTACCACACGCTGGAAAATAATTTCTATACCCGCCATAATACAGGATAGCCTGCCAGGCGTGGGCTATAGTTCCTGGAATGTACAATTGCTTAAGGTGCGTAACGGCAGACCGCATGAATGGCTGGTTAGCTGGCAGGACAAACAGTTTACACCCATAACTAGTAAGCTTTTCATTCCATCTCAATTAAACGAACGCTACACCGGATAATGCCAAGATATGTATCTATATCATTCCCTTACCTGCTTACAGAATATGTGGTGCGCAAGCAGCCGGAATTCTGTAAGAAAGCTTTTGTATTGGCATCGCGCCAAAGGGGGCGTATGATTATTGATGCCATTAGTGAAGCCGCAATGCAAAAAGGAATTTGCACAGGTATGGTTCTGGCTGATTGCAAAGCAATTTTTCCTGAACTTGAAATGTTAGAGTCGGAACCCGGCAGGGCTGAAAAGCTTTTGCGGGCATTAGCAGAATGGAGCATTCTTTACACACCATTTGCCGCTGTTGACCTGCCCGACGGATTAATTTTAGACAGTAGTGGCTGCGATCATCTTTGGGGAGGTGAACAGGAATATCTCAAAAATATCGTAACAAAACTAAGTAGCTATGGCTATACGGTAAAGGTTGCTGTGGCAGATACTATAAGTACCGCCTGGGCAGTTGCACGCTTTAGTACACAAACAATTGTTAGCAAGGGGCAACTGCGCGCTGCTTTGCACAGTCTCCCTCCTGCTGCATTACGTTTAGATGCTACTATACTTGCAAGGCTAAAAAAATTAGGTATGTATCAAATAGGCAGTTTTATTAATATGCCTTCATCAGTATTGCGCAGGCGGTTTGGGCCGGAGCTGCCTAAGAGGATCAATCAGGCTTTAGGATTAGATGTAGAGCTCATTATGCCCGTAAAACCGGTTGAGCCCTATCATGAAAGGCTGTCGAGTATGGAGCCTATAGCTTTAGCCACAGGTATAACCATTGCACTGCAACAATTATTAAAAACGCTTTGCCTAAGGCTCGATACCGAAGGCCTCGGCTTGCGTCATTGTATATTTAAAGCTTATAGGGTAGATGGCAACATTCAGCAAATTGAAATTGGTACTGGGCATCCCTCCCGCAATACAAACCATTTATTCAAACTTTTTGAACATAAGATCGCTACGCTGGAACCTGCACTGGGCTTTGAATTATTTATATTAGAAGCACCTAAGGTAGAGCCGGTTACAGAGGAACAGGCTGCTATGTGGAACGCTGCATCTCAAAATGATATGAAGGTTGCAGAATTACTGGATAGAATTACGGCAAAAATAGGCGTAAATGCCCTGAGCCGCTACCTCCCTGCAGAGCACCACTGGCCGGAACGATCTATAAAACAGGCCATGCCATTGTGGGAAAAGCCTGATGCTGCGTGGCGTATAGATTTGCCCCGGCCAATACACATGCTCATGCAGCCGGAGGTTATTGAGGTTACGGCTGTACTGCCGGATTATCCGCCCATTTTATTTAGATATAAGGGTGTATTATACAATGTAACAAAAGCAGATGGCCCGGAGCGTATTGAGCAGGAATGGTGGCTCTCAGATGGTATGTATAGGGATTATTACTGCATAGAAGATGAAAATGGAGCAAGGTACTGGCTGTTTAGATCAGGGCCCTACGATGGCGAAAAGCCAAAATGGTTTATACATGGATTTTTTGCATGAATTATACAGAACTACAAATAACATCTAATTTTAGTTTTCTGCGCGGAGGCTCGCACCCCCATGAGCTTATAGAGCAGGCAGCCTTGCTTGGCTATAAGGAAATTGCCATTACAGATGTTAATACAATAGCGGGTGTAGTGCGTGCGCATGTAGCAGCAAAAAAAACGGGTATACGACTTATTATAGGGTGCAGGCTCGAACTTATTGATGGCCCACCCTTACTTGCCTACCCTACAGATAAAGATAGCTATGCAAGGCTGTCAGGGCTGTTGTCTGAAGGAAATATGCGTGCAGAAAAGGGTCAGTGCATACTGTATAAAACAGATCTATATAAGTATGCTAAAGGAATTTTGTTTATTGCCTTACCGCCACTTTTACTAAACGAGGCATTTGATTTTGACACAGCTTATAAAGAAGCGCTTAAAGAATACCATGATAATTTAGGAGAGGCACTTTACCTTAGTATAAGCCGTTCCTATCAGGCAAATGATAATAAACGCATGTACCGCCTGGGGCAGTTGTCAAAATCGTTACATATAAAACTTGCAGCTACTAACGATGTGCATTACCACGAGCCCAAAAGGCGGCAGTTACAGGATATTTTAACCTGTATTCGCGAAAAATGCACCATACAAACGGCCGGTTTTCGCCTGTACCAAAATGCAGAACGTTACCTTAAGCCTGCCGCCGAAATGCACAGGCTATTTAAGCAATACCCTGAAGCATTAGAGGCTACACAGCAAATAGCAAATGCCTGCCGGTTTTCTCTGGATAGTCTTAAATACATTTATCCGGAAGAAATTACATCCGGTGGGCGTTTACCACAAGAAGAACTGGCTATGCTGGCGTGGCAGGGAGCTAATGAAAAATTTGAGAATAAAATTCCTAAAAAAATCAGGAAAAGCATTAGTTACGAACTCAATTTCATGAAACGTAAAAACTATGCTTCTTATTTTTTAACAGTTTATGATTTTGTACGTTTTGCAAGAAACCGTGGCATTCTATGTCAGGGGCGTGGGTCGGCAGCAAACTCTGTAGTGTGTTATTGCCTGGGCATTACATCTGTAAATCCATCAAAATTTAAATTGCTCTTTGCGCGCTTCATGTCTGATGCCCGTGACGAACCCCCAGACATTGATGTAGATTTTGAACATGAACGCCGTGAAGAGGTTATACAATATATATATGATAGGTATGGGCGTGACCGAGCTGCTATTGTAGCCACCGTTACGCAGGTACACTGGAGGGGCGCCATACGCGATGTTGCAAAAGCAATGGGACTATCAGGCGATGCGGTAGACAGGCTATCGGCTTCAATAAGAGAATTTCGTGATGAGCTCGATAAAAAAGATATTATATCTGAAGGTTTTAACCTTGCCGACCCTCATTTAATGAAAACCCTTGAATTAACCCAAGAGTTTGTAGGGTTTCCAAGACAACTGGGCCAGCATACGGGGGGCTTCATTATAACTCAGGATAAACTATCAGACCTGTGTCCCACACTCAATGCGCGCATGCAAAACCGTATTAATATAGAATGGAATAAAGATGACATAGAAGCGCTTGGTTTTTTAAAGGTAGATGTACTGGCCCTCGGAATGCTTACGTGCATTCGCAAGGCATTCGATCTTTGTAAACAACATTATGGCAAGGGCTACACACTGGCTAATGTACCTCAGGATGACCCTGCGGTATATGAAATGATATGCCGTGCAGACACATTAGGTGTTTTCCAGATAGAGAGCCGTGCCCAGATGTCTATGCTACCGCGATTAAAACCAAAAAAATTTTATGACCTGGTTATAGAAGTAGCTATTGTGCGTCCTGGACCGATACAAGGCGATATGGTGCACCCCTATCTTAGGCGGCGTGATGGGACTGACCGTATAGAATATCCGTCTAAAGAACTGGAAGAAATTTTAGGCCGTACGCTTGGTGTGCCGCTTTTTCAGGAACAGGCTATGGAAATTGCCATCGTGGCAGCCGGTTTTACTCCTGCCGAAGCAGATGGGCTTAGGCGAAGTATGGCTACGTTTAAGGCTAAAGGCAAAGTGACAGATTGGGAAATAAAACTGGTTGACGGCATGATTAAAAAAGGCTACAAAGAAGACTTTGCCAGGCGCGTGTTCCGACAGTTAGAAGGCTTTGGTTCGTATGGGTTTCCGGAAAGCCATGCGGCGAGTTTTGCTTTACTTGTATATGTGTCATCATACCTTAAATGTTATTATCCGGATGTGTTTGCAACAGCATTGCTAAACAGCATGCCTATGGGTTTTTATCAGCCTGCGCAAATTGTTATAGATGCACGTAAGCACGGTGTAGATATAAGGCCGGTAGATATTAACCATTCCTGTTGGGATAATATTTTAGAAGAACAATCTGGCCAATATTTTGCTCTTCGCCTTGGCTTTAGGCAAATAAAAGGGCTACCTCATGATGATGTACAACTGTTAGTAGGAGCTCGCACTACTACCTATAAATCAGTAAATTCCCTGCTCGATGCAGGGCTATCTGTATTTGCACTTGAAAAACTAGCCGATGCAGATGCTTTTCGCTCCATCGGCCTGGACAGACGGCAGGCAATCTGGGAGGTATCTTCATTATCAGATAACCCTATTGGTATGTTTAAAGGGCAGCCTTCTGAAAGTGTAAACGAAATACAGCTTGAACTGCCACTATTAACCGATGCCGAGCATGTGGTTGAAGATTATGCAACTACTGGCCTGTCGTTAAAGGCGCACCCGGTAAGTTTTGTAAGGCCGCAACTGGACAGCCTTCGTGTAACTCCTGCTGCAAATTTAGTTAAAATGACTAATGGAGACTCTGTGGCTGTAGCCGGGCTCATTACAGTACGGCAGCGGCCCGGCACAGCTAAAGGTGTAATTTTTATAACTATTGAAGATGAAAGTGGTTTTGCAAACCTGGTAGTCTGGGGCAAAGTATTCGAAACTTACCGGCGTGATATTGTACAGTCCCGCTTGTTTATGGTACAGGGAAAAGTACAAATAGAGGGAGATGTAGTTCATGTAATTGCCCATTCCTGCTACAACCTATCTCATTTATTGCAAGACATGACAGATGCATCAAAGCAAAATGCTTTGTTTACCCTGTCACGATCTGATGAAAAGCATCCTGAAGAGGTTTTTCATAAAGGTCGAAATTTTAGGTAAGTAGCGCATTTTTACTATAATAATTATTTTTTGTTTAAATTAGATTACATACTAATAGTTGAATCATGCACATAGTAAATAAAAATATCCTGCTAAAAGCAAATGAAGCCGTAACTGCAGGCAATAACGATGATTTTTTACTTTTTTGTACTGACGATGTGCAGTGGGAGTTTGTAGGCGATAGAATAATAAAAGGTAAAGATGCTGTACGGCAATACATGAATGAGACTTATATAGAACCACCTGTTTTTAAGGTTGAAAATTTAATTGAGGAGGGCGAATATGTTACCGCAATTGGTAAAATTAGCCTTAAAGGTATGAACGGCACAACCACAAACTACAGTTATTGTGATATCTGGAGACTTAGTAACGGTAAACTCTCAGAATTAAAGGCGTTTGTAATTGAAACAGATTAATTTGATAGCTAACATATTGTAAAATTAAATAGGGGGCAATGCTATTGCCCCCTATTTAATTTTACAATATGAAACCATATAAGGTTTGTAATTATTAAAATTTGCCGAATTATTTAATTTTTATAGTAACAGCTGCCTTTTTTACATTAGCACCCGTTGCCTCAAGAATAATTTCTTTCCCGCTGCCATCTGCCTGCAAAATAATCTGGGCATAACCATTAAATAGTTTTCTTTTCCAAGGCTCTGCAGCAGTCATGATTTGTATTACCCCGGGATTTGTATTGATAACATCCCAGTCTTTTACTTTATGTACGGGTGTGGCAATTACGTGTATGGTATTGTTACCCTGCTTAAGCACTTTAGGGTCAATTATAAATTTTTGGGCATCATTATTATCTGCTTTCATTTTAATGCCGTTAATAAACACAGCTTCCTGTACACCCACCTTTTGATAATAAAAGCTTATTACATCTTTGTCTGATGTTTTTTCTATATTAAACTGCCCTTTGTAAACATAAGCAGGAGCAAGTTTTTTATAGTCGCGGCCCTTAAAAGCTTCTTCCCACCTGTCGTTGCTAAATACAGGCAATTGCTGTGGAATATCTGCTGTAGCAAGCGCCTGTTCGCTAAAATCTGTAATAGATATTAGTGTAATAGCATCTGTAAATTTATCTTTTTCTAAGGATGTAGGGTCACCATTACCTACACCAATAATCTTCCCCCCTCCTTTTACAAAAAATGTAATATCATCATTTGCAATTGGTACATTAAGGCCTTTTTTGTCTGTAACTTCAACAGTAACTATAGCAACATCATTGTTACCCGCAAGTATATTTTTATGGGGTGTAAGTTTTATTTTCTCAGGCTTATCAGTTGTTTGTCTAATTGCTGAAAGTTGCTTCCTGCCATTCTTATACCCTACAGCCTGCAAAGTTCCCGGCTGATAAATTACCTGCCATTCCAGATGCCCATATTGCTCCATCGTTTTTTTCCCAAGGCTCTTATTGTTTAAAAAAAGCTCCACTTCATCGCAATTAGAATATACCCAAACGTCTATTGGTTTGCCTTCCCTGCCGCTCCAGTTCCAGTGTGGCAGCAGATGCAGCACCGGCTCCTTACCCCACCAGGATTTTAAATAATACACATTATCTTTAGGAAATCCGCAATTATCCATCATTCCAAAATATGAAGTAACCGAAGGCCAGCCGTAAGGTGTTGGTTCGCCCCTGTAGTCAAACCCTGTCCATATAAACATACCGGCAAGGTATGGCCGGGTTGCATAAAACTTCCACCCTTCCTCAATACTGTAAAAACTTGGACGCGGTTTCCTGTCATAGGCACTTTGATAGTGCATTTCGTCGTCAGTAAAATAAACCCCTCTGGTTGTAAAGGTAGAACCCTCCTCAGTACCCATACCCGGTTGTTGCTTAAACTGACTTCTGTGTGCATCTATATCGCCATTACCCATATAATTATATCCCATTATCTCTACTACAGATGATATACCGCTTTTAAAACCGCTGCTTATCCCAACTGTCACAGGTCTTGTTGAGTCTATGCTTTTAGCAAAGCCCTGCATGGTTTCGGTAATACGTTCTCCTGTACTATTACCTTCTATAGCCCATTCCTCATTACCTACAGACCAACAAATTATACTTGGGTGATTACGGTCGCGTTCTATCATACTTTGTACACTTTTAAGATGATAATCATTTATGCCCATAAGCCTTGTTTCATCTATTACAAGCATTCCCAGCTTGTCGCAGGCATCAAGCAACTCCGGCGTAGGCGGGTGGTGCGAACAACGATAAGCATTAGAGCCCATTTCCTTTAATTTCATGATCCGGAAATATTGCAGCTCATCTGGCATTGCCGTTCCCACACCCGCATGATCCTGGTGGTTGTTAGTACCTTGTAACTTTACATGTTTACCATTTAAAAAGAATCCCTGCTCTGCATCAAAACGTATGGTGCGTATACCAAAAGTAGTTTCATAACTATCTGCAACTACCCCATCCTGTTTAATTTGTGTAACTAATTTATACAAGTTAGGAGAATCTAAATCCCATAAGGTCGGTTTATCTATTCTTATGTTAGAGATAACTGTATTTACCTTATAAAAAGCTGGTGCGGTCGTAACTTCTTTTACATATGCTACTTGTTTACCTAAAGCATCTACAACGGTTTGCACCACCTCTACATTGCCCTTGTACCTTCCAATATTTTCTATAGCTGTTGTAGCAGTTACAATAGCATACCCATCTTTTACATCAGATGTTACGCAGGTACCATTTGCTGCTACATGCAAAGTATTCGTTTTTTGTAAATATACATGCCTGTAAATACCGGCACCTTCGTAAAACCAGCCTTCCTCCATAGACGCATTTACCCTTACGGCAATCGTATTGTCGCCTCCGTAATTTACGTAAGCAGTAACGTCATATTCAAAACCATTGTAGCCGCTTTCCTGCGTACCTAAAAAATGGCCGTTAAACCATACTTTCGAGTTACGGAACACGCCGTCGAAATTTAATGAAATAACACGCCCTGTATCGCTTTCCGGTATGTTTATTATTTTACGATACCACCCAATGCTTTTATCCGGAAATCCTTTCCCGGCCATTTTAAAGCCGTGACTGTAACTACCTTTCTCGCTAAAAGGTTGCTCTACAGCCCAATCATGGGGCAAATCTAAAAGCCGCCAGGCGCGGTCGTCATATGTTTTTGCTGCAGGCCCATCTCCGTTTCCGGTTTTAGCCAGATAAGAAAAATATGCCGTGCCGTGATTAAAATCTTTTTCGGTATCAAACGGATGCCCGTATGCAAAATGCCAGCCTGCATCTATCAATGTTTGCTCCCGCAGGTGTTTATTTTGTGCTAATGAACCATATGTTATAAAAAACAGTAACAATAAGACCCTCACATTTTCTTTAAAAATTATCATAAATACAATTGGTTACAACGTTTAAGTAAAAGTATACTTTTACTAATTTATCATATAATAGTATTTCGTCAGAATACTATAAAATATTTTTATATTTTGACAGAATAGTACTGCATCAAAAATTTTCTTTTACATAATTTTACTACTTAAACGTTTTCAAATTATGAATATAATACAAAAAGTTGTTTTACTTTTTATAACTGCCGCCCTGTCTCAAAATTACTCGTGCGATACAAAACAGTACGCTGCAGATCTTTATACAACAAAGGGACGCGTAGAATTAAAATCAGATAAAAGCATAGTGCTTATAAGTGCGGCATCGTCTGTAAGTTTTGGCTTTAAGGGTACAAAATGCATCGTTAACTTTAAAGCTGAAGGCAATCATGGCTATGTTGTTATAGAGGTTGATGGCAACTATTATAAACGCGAAAAAGTGGTAACTTCGGGCACATCTGTAACGGTAGAGGCTACTGCTGGTAATCATAATATCACTATTTACAAAGCAACTGAGGCTACTACAGGAAATGTATTGTTTACAGGTGCAGAGGGCGATTTGTTTAAAGCAAAAGAAAAGCCTAAAAAGAAGATAGAATTTATAGGTGACTCTATAACATCGGGTATGGGAAATGATACTAAAAGCATACCCTGTGGCAGTGGCGAATGGTATGACCAGCATAATGCTTACTACTCTTATGCATCTATTGCAGCCCGTACTGTAAATGCCGACTATGTACTTAGTTCTGTTTCAGGAATTGGTATGTACCGTAATTGGAATGATGAGCATATAGACGAGGCAATAATGCCAGATGTTTATGAAAATCTTTACCTTAATAAAGACACTTCTAAACCGTATAATTTTGGCTTTAACCAGGATGTTACCTGTATTGCATTAGGCACAAACGATTTTAGCGATGGCGATGGTAAAAAAACAAGGCTGCCCTTTAACGAAGATAAATATGTTGCCAACTATATAAATTTTGTACACACTGTTTACAAACACGCGCCTGATACAAAAATAGTTTTACTAACCAGCCCTATGGTTACAGGCAGTAAAGCAGAAACTTTTACCAAATGCTTAAACAAAGTCAGAGATGCCGTAAACGCTGAAAAAGACCATAAGCCGGTTGCTGTTTTTAATTTCACGGCCGTAACTCCGCGAGGGTGTGGTTTTCATCCGGAAATTGAAGACGATAAACTCATGGCCGCACAACTTGCACCCTACTTAAAAAATATCCTTAATGAAAATAAATAGGCTCTTAAGTTTTCTGCTTTCAATCATTGGCATCCCTGCAAGTGCAAACGTGTCTCTTCCTGCATTCTTTTCAGATAATATGGTCCTGCAGCGTAATGCCGAGGTGAAACTTTGGGGCTGGGGCAGCCCTAACGAAGAAATAGCGATAACTATCGGTTGGGATAACGCGGTTTACAAGACTAAACCCAACAATCAGGCAGCGTGGGAAGTTGTTATTAAAACTCCAAAAGAAGGAGGGCCATATACCCTTACATTTAAAGGGTATAACGAAATTGTATTTAATAACGTAATGCTTGGCGAGGTATGGTTGTGCTCTGGCCAAAGCAATATGGAATGGACTCCAAGTGCCGGGATAGATAATGCCGAAGCCGAAATTGCAAAAGCTAATTACCCTAACATAAGGTTCTTTACAGTACCAAAACTTACCGCTAAAAATCCGCAGCTAAACTTATCAGGCTCATGGCAGGCATGCACCCCAGATAGCATGAAATATTTTAGCGCTATAGGCTATTTTTTTGCCCAGCATTTACATGAAAATCTTAAGGGTGTTCCTATAGGCATAATAAATTCCAGTTGGGGCGGCACGCCGGCAGAGATATGGATGCCTGAAGACTATATAGCTAAAGATACTGCACTCGCAGCAGCTGCAGGTAAACTAACACCTGCGCAATGGGGCCCTGTTGAACCCGGCCGCGCTTACAATGCTATGATATACCCTTTTACAGGCTATAAACTTGCCGGTGTTTTATGGTATCAGGGCGAGAGCAATGTAGGGTCTGGTGTGTATGATAAAACACTGAGCGGTCTTATACAGTCCTGGCGTGCTGCATGGCAGGATAACTTTCCGTTCTATTTTGTTCAAATCGCACCCTTTAAATATGAAGGGGGTACTATACAAGGCGTAGTGCTTCGCAATGAACAGCGCAAAGTTTTAACAATGGTACCAAAAACAGGTATGGTAGTCATAAGCGATGTTGGCAATGTTAATGATATACACCCACGCAATAAAAAACCGGTGGGCATAAGGCTTGCGAACATTGCGTTAAGCAATAACTACGGTAGTAATAATGGCTTAGTAAACGGACCTTTATACAAGAACTTTACTGTAAAAGGTAATCAGGCAATCGTAAATTTTGATAATGCTGAAGGACTTCATTTTTATGGTAAGACTTCATCATTATTTGAGGTTGCCGGCAACGACGGGACATTTTACCCGGCCACTGCCAAAATCGAAAAAAACACTGTTGTACTGTCTTCTAAAAGTGTAAAAAAACCGCAACAAGTCAGGTATGCGTGGGGTAATGCTACAGTTGCCGATTTATTTAACAATGCTAACCTGCCTGCATCATCCTTTTTAAGCGAAGCAGAGTAACATCTTTTAAAATAATTTTAAATTACATTTATGAAAAAAACTATACTCCTGCTTTGTTTTGTTGTGTGTACGTGTTCATTTGCCCAAAAGAACCTCGTTAAAAATGGCGGTTTTGAAACGGAATTATTAAACTGGCGGGGAGATGTTGCAACACTGAGCCCCTATGATAAAAAAGCAGGTAACTATAGCGGCATGATTAACCAGTTTACAGGGCAGGAATGGAAAGGATTAGACCAGATAGCATCTATACCAAAGGAAACCTATGCGATAGAATTTAGCGCCTGGGTAAAAGCCGATGGTATTGAGGGAGGAAAAGAAGCATACAATACCGGTGTTGTAATTGTAGATTTCATGACAGGCAGCGAAACCAGTGTAAGCACAGAAAATATTGCTCAGGTTAAAGGCACAACATCATGGGCGCTTTTTAAAAAAGTAGTTCGTATACCACAGGGTGCTCAAAAAATAAGGCTAATGCTGGCATTGGCACAAACAAATGGTTCTATACTATTTGACGATATAAAAGCAGTAACGCTATCTCAGGCAGATTTCGAAAAAATTAACGCTCCGGCTCAGTCCGAAAAAGCTTTGGCAGCCACTACCCCTGCATCGGTTTTTTTTACGAACGGAGATTTTGAGCAACAGTTAGAAGGGTGGCGCGGCAATGCGCAACCGGAAACTATGGTTGTTAAGCAGGGAAACACCGCATTAGCGCTGATATCAAAACAGGAAACCTGGACCGGTGCCGACCAAATAGCCGACGTACCGGACGGCTCGAAACAGGTCAAAATATCAGGATGGCTAAAGGCAGATGGCATTGTACAGGGCAAAGAAAACTGGAACAATGGTGTATTTGCCATTGAATTTACAAAAGATGGTGCGACCAAAACTACCGAAGACCAAATGGTAGGGATGGTAACCGGTACTACGGAATGGACCTATTTAGAAAAAATATTTACTATACCTGCTACATCTGGAAAGTTTAGGCTCATGCTCGCCCTGAGCAATTGCCAAGGCAAATTACTTGCCGATGATATCCAGGTTAGTTTTTTAAAATAGCCATAAACAAAATAAAATAATGAAACGCACATACATTGTTATTGCACTTGCACTATTGAGCTTTAATGCAGCGCAGGCACAAAAAACCAAACCTATGGACAAAAAACAGGATACCGAACAAAAAATTACTGCTCTCATGGCAAAGATGACCCTCGAAGAAAAAGTGGGCCAGATGAACCAGTACAATGGCTTTTGGGATGTAACAGGGCCTTCGCCTAAAGAAGGCAATGCCGCTTTAAAATATGAGCACCTTCGCAAAGGCTGGATAGGTTCTATGCTTACCGTTCGGGGTGTAAAAGAAGTTAGGGCCGTACAAAAAATAGCAGTCGAAGAGACGCGCCTGGGTATTCCGCTGATTATAGGGTTTGATGTTATACATGGCTATAAAACATTGTCCCCAATTCCCCTCGCCGAAGCAGCAAGCTGGGATATGGAAGCAATTAAACATTCTGCACAAGTAGCTGCAGATGAAGCCTCGGCATCCGGCATTAACTGGACGTTTGGGCCTATGGTCGATATTAGCCGCGATGCCCGTTGGGGGCGGGTTATGGAAGGCGCCGGAGAAGACCCTTACCTGGGTAGTAAGGTAGCTACAGCAAGGGTAAAAGGTTTTCAGGGAGACGACCTTTCATTGCCAAACACCATTGCCGCGTGTGCCAAGCACTTTGCAGGCTACGGTTTCTCTGAATCAGGCCGTGATTATAATACGGTAGATATAGGCAATGCCACATTATACAATACCGTATTGCCACCGTTTAAAGCAGCTAACGATGCCGGTGTGCGCACCTATATGAATTCGTTTAATATACTTAACGGTGTTCCTGCCACAGGAAACAGTTTCCTGCAACGCGACATATTAAAAGGCAAATGGGGCTTTACCGGCTTTGTAGTGACCGACTGGGCTTCTATTAAAGAAATGATTATCTGGGGCTATGCAAAAGATGGAGCCGAAGCTACTGAAAGAGCTATAATAGCGGGTGCCGATATGGATATGGAATCGTATTTATACGTGAACCAGTTGGCAAAACTTGTTAATGATGGTAAGGTAAATATTAGCCTTGTAGATGATGCTGTGCGTAGAATATTACGCGTAAAATATGAGTTGGGACTTTTTGACGACCCATATCGTTACTGCAATGAGACCCGCGAAAAAGCTGTAATAAATAGCAAGCCGAACCATGATGCAGTGCTGGACGTAGCAAAAAAATCTATGGTGCTTTTAAAAAACGACAAAAACCTGCTGCCTCTTAAGAAGTCGGGGCAAAAGATAGTGCTAATTGGTGCCCTTGCTGCCGACAAAAACAGTCCGTTAGGCAGTTGGCGAATTGCCGCTGACGATAACACGGCAGTGTCTGTTTTAGAAGGCATGCAGAAATATATGGATAGCAAACTTACTTACGAAAAAGGCGCCGACCTGATTACTGGCAAGGCCACTTTTCTTGATGAGGTAGTTTACAACACCAGCGACCATTCTGGTTTCGAGGCGGCAAAAAAAGCAGCTAAAGATGCCGATGTTGTAGTAATGGTTTTAGGAGAACATGGTTTTAGCAGTGGCGAAGGCCGCAGCCGTACCAACCTGGATTTGCCGGGGTTGCAGCAGGAGTTGCTTGAAGAAATTTATAAGGTTAACCCTAATATTGTTTTAGTGCTTAATAATGGCCGCCCTCTTGCATTACCCTGGGCTGCAGAGCATATACCGGCCATTCTTGAAGCATGGCACCTTGGTACAGAAACCGGGAACGCTGTAGCGCAGGTGCTGTATGGCGATTATAATCCAAGCGGCAAGTTGCCTATGAGTTTCCCAAGAAATGTAGGCCAGGTTCCTATCTATTATAATCAACACAGCACAGGCCGTCCTGTGAACAGCGATAAAAATGTATTCTGGTCGCATTACAGCGATGTAGAAAAGACTCCTCTGTTTCCTTTTGGCCACGGGCTTAGCTACACTACGTTTAAATATGGTGCTCCTGCATTAAATAAAACAGCCTATACCAAAGGTGAAGCCGTTAAAGTTACAGTGTCTATTACAAATACAGGTAATTATGATGGTAAGGAAGTAGCGCAGCTGTACATTCAGGATGTGGCAGCGAGCCTGTCGCGCCCCGTAAAAGAACTAAAAGGTTTTGAAATGGTATCTCTTAAAAAAGGCGAAACCAAAACCGTAACTTTTACACTGACTGATGCAGAGCTTGGCTTTTACAATAACATTGGCGACTACTTAGTGGAGCCCGGAACATTCAAAGTTTTTGTTGGCACAAGTAGCGACAATGTACAGGAAGTTGAATTTGAGTTGAAGTAAATTAATAAATGATATCAAAAAAACGAGGCAGATTGCCTCGTTTTTTTTTGCATTTAAATAGCAGAATCAAACCATTTACGAGCATATAATCCTATTCCAGCAATACAAAAGTGTCATTTTTCCATTCAAATACCTGAGGTGTCATTGAAAATTTATTACTCTCGCCTATTGATAAATCTGCAAGTACAGAAGAATCCGTTATTAATAAATTGCTATTTGCTCTATATGTAAGTCCATAGTATCCATCTTCTTCTTTAAGTCCCATAGTACCAAAAAAAATTTTGCCGTCGCGGCGATCTACCATAAAAAGATGGCTGCACATAGCACCACAACTTTTTTCAATAATGGTATAATGCCCACCAAAATTTACTCCTCCCTTACATCCTTCGACGATAAAGCTCACATAATCAGGATCGCCTGAATATTGATTATTTAGGAAATCAGGTGCGGCGGGAGCACCTTTAAGCATTACAGTATTATATGCCTCAAAAGTATATTTTTCTAAAAAAGGAAAGTTTTTGCGAACTTGTAATACGCTATCCTTTGTAAAAGAATCTTCTGAAACAACAGGGACTTTAATAGGTGTATTGCAAGCCTCAAAAAGAATAGCTGTAAAAATCGAAAACAAGAGAACGTATTTCATCATTGTTAGTGATCATTTAATCAAACATACAAAAAAAGAGCCTTGCGGCTCTTCCTACTTTCTAATTTTACCATTAAAATCCTTTATAAGCTTTAATGTAGAGGCATCAGTACTAAAAACAGTATTAAGCCCTTGTGGTTCCTGCGGCGGGTCGGCAGTAAGAGCATCACCCTTTTTCCATTTTCCTTCAGACGGAGTGTTAGCTCCTGTACCCCCATACCCCCAAAAGTTAAGCGCCACAAAAGCCTGTTTTGCTTTTACACTTGCCTCAAGCTTTTCAAAAATCGCTTTATAAAATGCATCTCTGTCGGTAGTATCACTTTTACGATCAAGACTCTCGCCTTTACGCGGCAAGCCAAATTCTTCTAAAACTATGGGCTTGCCTAAACGCTGTGCAACGGCAATATGTTCATCTATATAAGCAAGAGTGCCTGTAATGGTTTTGGGTAGTGTTTCCTTAGTATTCTTATGATCGTACCAGCCCCAGTTTTTAGGCCAGATGTGCATTGTTAAGTAATCTATTTTTGGGTTATTGTGCGAGCGCTCAAAAATAGCTATATCATCGGCACTACCTGCCTTACCTTCACTACCAGTACAAACCAAATGGTTTTTATCTGCGGTTTTAATAACATCAACAATGCCTGTAAACCACTTTGTAAAAGCAGCCTCATTATCGGCAGTAAACACTCGCGGTTCATTAGCTACCTGCCACGCCATGATGGTGTTATCATCTGTATACTTAATGTTTGTGTAAGCATTGGTACGGCCAATAATATACTTTATGTGCATATTTAAAGCATCCTGGCACGGCTGGCATTTATGAAACTGCTTTACATAATCCATAAATTGCGGCCATGTATTAGGCTTTACGTTAGGATTAGGCAATGAGCCGTACCCATTCCATTCTAAATATTGTGCCATACCTCCACTCCATTCCCAGTTGTTAGCAAGATAAAGTACTGCATACATATTGCGCTTACGCATTTCGCTGAGTAAAAAATCCAGTCCGTCAAGCTGATTATTATCATAAGCCCCCTGTTTGGGCTGTAAAGCAGGAGTAACTGTGAAATCCTGTGTTCCTCCTTCTGCTCCTACCAGGATACGAAGATTGTCTATGCCATTAGCTTTTAACTGGTCCAGTTCTGTAGCAAGTCGGGTGCGGTCTCCTCCCTCCTTAGCAGCAAGTAATGCACCATACCAATAGTTTGCCCCTATGTAATTATATGGTTTAGAACCTTTGTAAAACTGTGTCCCCTTTACGCTTATATGTTCAGGTTCATTGTGTTTTTGAGCAGCACAGGATAGAGCTAATTGCATTACAACAAGGCACCCCACGATTTTAAATGTATTTTTCATAACGATGATATACAGCACCTTAGCCATTTAAGATTTTTGAATACTGTTAATTTAAGATTTAAGTAAGTAAGACACATTAACTATTACCACTCATACAGATTTTTACTGCGGCATGCTGTACATATCAGGTAACGTATTTTCCAGTACCGATTCAGGTTTCTGCGCAAACGCAGGAAAATCGGTTCCCGATGGTGACACATAGTATCCGTTTTGATCATTGGCCCAAAACATAACGTAAGCAACTTCTACATTATTTGCCGTTAGAGCATTGTAAATATTAGTACTAAAAAATCCGTTAATAGCACTGGTGCCAGATGTTACCCTAAAGCCTGTCTCTGTAAAAGCTGCAATTTTAACTTTGGCTTTGGCAAGATCACTCACCATTTTAAGTTTTGCGTTGGCTAAGTTTGTACCAGATGCATTTCCTGTGCTAAAGTCGCCATAGTTGTCCATGCCAAGTACATCTACATATGCGTCGCCGGGATAGCGGCTAAGGTAAGCAACATTGCTGGTGTAGCTGTTATCGGGTGAAAAAGCATAAATTACATTGTGTACATTTTTTGTGTCCCGTAAATAAGTTACCACAAATTGATAAGCCTGTTTATACTGATCGGGTGTTGCATATGCTGCACCCCACCAAAACCAGCTGCCGTCAAACTCATGAAAAGGGCGAAATATAACCGGCACAAGCTTACCGTCAATGCCTCTTAGATTGTTAAGAACATCGGCAACTTTATCAAGTTTAGAGATAAAATAGTTATGATTTGAACCTCCCGGCAATATACTCGCAAATGCCGTAGCCTTTTCTTCGGCAGTCATATCGGCAGCGTAAAATGTCTCTCCATGAAATGGTTCCCGTAAATGCCAGCTAAAAGTAGTTACCATACCCTTATTGTAGGCCTGCTTTGCATCTGCCACTATTTGTAGCTCCTGTTCATGCCACCAATGGTTGTATTCCGTACCGTCGTTCCTGTCATCTGTAATAAACATAAAATCCAGGCCTAAAAGTGCAGGGTCGCTTCCCGTAGCTTTTTTTATATCTGAATTTCCGCCGGCATTGGCATAAAATGAATTAAATGCGTCCTGTTGGCCAATAAGATATTTTGTTTTAGAAAGTGTCTTAAGGTTGTAAAACAACGCCACAGTTTCGTTAGTTGCATTAGCGTCTGCCATGTAGGTACGCGCATTTGCCGGAGAAATAACATCTGTATCTTCTATTACCTGAACATTAGGTTCGTTAGTTTCATCGGATGAGCAACCAGCAGCAAATAACATCGAAGCTGCAAATAGCGCTAAAGTATTTCTTTTTATATCCATGCTTACGTATGTTTAATTAGATGTTTTCCTTGCAAATTATATGATTGACTTAGTTAATTAGATAATCTTCTAAGTAGCTCTATACATGCCCTTGAGTTATGATAGGGGCATTTCCAGAAACCGGCTTTATCTTTAGCCATTGGTGTGTAACTATCATCTACACCCCAAATCCACTCACCGTTATCTCTATCTAATATGTACTGTTTAACAAACTGCCAATTAATTTTCGCAGCATCTAAATATTTTTCATCACCTGTAAGCTGCCATGCATTTATCATACCTATAAGCAACTCACTTTGCGGCCACCAGTGCTTCTCGGCAATTAATTTATCATTATGCGGATCAAATTCGTACCACAACCCGCCATCTTCAGGATCAATTCCTTCAAAGGTTGCATCAGCCATAGTAATAGCTTCTTTTTTATAAATGGTAATAAGTGCGTCATCATCTATAACTTCGGCGCACCACTGCAGTAACCAGGCAGCCTCAATGTCATGGCCGTAGGATATAGCATCTGGTTTTTCTACCCACTCCTCGTTAAAAAACAAATGCAGATGCCCCGTTTTTGTATCTACAAAATGATCGTTTATTGTATGCAGCAACTGTGCAGTAACCTTACGTAAACCGTCGTCTGGCCAAACCCTATAGAGGTTAGCATAGCCCTCTGCAATGTGCAGGTGGGTATTCATAGTTTTCTTTTCGTTCGCATCCTTATCGCTTAAGCGAAGGTCATCAATAGGTTGCCAAGTGCGTGTTAAAGCTTCAAAATACCCTTTATTAATACTGTCGAAGCTGTGCTTCTCAATCTTTTCATATAGGGCAATTGCAAGCTGAAGCGCGCCATTGTTATGAGTGGCGGCATAATATTCTGACAGTCCATATATTGTAAAAGCCAGCGCATAAATTTGGTTCTTTGTATCTTTTGGAGTGCCGTCTGCGTGGAGACTCCAAAAAATACCGCCATTAACCTGGTCGTAAAAATTATCTGCAATGTAATTAAAGGCCCGTTGGGCTACTTTTAAATGTACTTCACTTTTAGTGACAGGATATGCAGCGGAAAACGCCCACAAGATGCGGGCGTTTAGTACTGAGCCTTTATCGGCTGAGAAGTCTTTAATATTGTTGTGGTTTATTGTACCAATAAAGCCCCCGTTTAAATTGTCCTGCATGTTGCTTTCCCAATACATTAGTATAGAGTGCAACTCATTATACATATCCTTTTTAAGGCTCTCCATTATAAAAAATTCTGGTTGTTCTCTACCTGATTAATTATAGTTTGTACAGATCCTGACGAGATAAAAGTATCTTCGGGCGTATTAATTACATAATCTACAAGTTTGTCTACAGATGATACTGCTACATGCATACGCGTATCTGACGATGCGTAGTAAATAAAAACGGTACCATCTTCATCGGCGATCCATCCGTTAGAAAATAAAACGTTAGATACATCACCTATTCTTTCTATATCTTCAGGAGCCATAAAGTATCCTGCCGGTTTGTTAATTACCTTTGCTATATCATTAAGATCTGTCATAAACATATAGAGTGTGTAGCGCAGTCCTGCAGCAGTATTACGAACACCATGAGCAAGATGCAGCCATCCTTTTGACGTTTTTATAGGCTCTGGCCCAAGACCATTTTTAAGTTCATAAATGGTGTGGTACACTTTGCCATAAATGATTTTTTCCTCAAGAACAACAGGGTTTTCCATCGCATCTATGAAGCCAAGGCCTATACCGCCGCCACTGCCTACATCTATAAAACCATCCTGTGGGCGGGTATATAATGCATATTTACCATTTACAAATTCCGGGTGAAGCACTACGTTACGCTGCTGACCGGTCTTTGAAATGAGGTCTGGTAAACGCTCCCAAACTTCAAGGTCTTTTGTACGTACAATACCTGCATTAGCTACGGCCATGCTGGTATCGCCTGCAGGAGCATTAGGATCTTTTCTTTCAGTACAAAATATACCGTATATCCAGCCATCCTCGTGCTGGGTAAGCCGCATATCATATGCATTAGTGTCAGGCTGTTCAAGCTGGGGTATGACGCATGGTTTGTCCCAAAATTTAAAATTGTCTACACCATTAGGGCTTTCAGCAATAGCAAAGAACGATTTACGATCTGCGCCTTCTACCCTTACAGCCATTATATATTTACCGTTATATTTTGTCGCGCCGGCATTAAAAGCAGCATTGATGCCAATACGCTCCATACCAAACGGATTAGTCTCCGGATTAAAATCGTACCTCCAACTAAGTGGTGCATGAGCTGCTGTTATTACAGGATTTTTATAGCGCGTGTACACACCATTATTTTCAGCAAGCGGTTCGTTAGGTTTTTCTATTAATTTTTTATGAGCCTTAACCAGTGCTTCATAGTTAGGTATCTTTACCCCATTATCTGTAATCATATCGCTACCCATATTATTGGTATTAAAAATTTGTATTAAAAATCAGTAAGCCTGTTCCACCAGGTTCTCTTCATCACTATAAATATTGCAGCCAGCAGGACGAGCACTACAAAAAAGCCGGTCCATTTAGAAAGTATAAAATACATAGGCAATAACGTTAGCAGTATTTGCCCCGCAATACCCATACCCACGTTTGCCATGTTTATACTAAAATTCCTGTTCTTTTCTATAGTAGGGTCTTCTGCCTGTGCCAGGTCATGTATTGGTTTCCAAAAGCCCCACGGACGTACAGTTTTATAAAAGTTGATAAGCGTTTCTTTATTGGTAGGTGGTGCGGAATATGATCCTACAACACATGCAATAAACTGTATAACAAAAAATACCGGGAAGAAGTATAGCATGCGGGTACCATCGAAATAATGGGTGACACCGCTAACAGATAACGCCGGCGGAATAGCACTTGCAACAATACCTGCAAACATACCCCAAAAGAAACCATTGGCATTAAAGCGCCACCAGTACCACTTTAGCACATTTGCACATACAAAGCCACCATATAAGCCCGCCGTTATAATGTTAAAGATCATATTAACATCCCTTATCAGGAGCCCAAGACCTACACCAAGGATTACCATTATGGTACCCGACAGGTATCCCATTGTAATGATCTGTTTCCTATCAGCTTCCGGTTTAAAATATTTAAGATAGATATCGTTTACTATATAAGCCTGCCCTGCATTTAAAGTGCCGGAGAAGTTGCTCATAAAAGCTCCTAAAAATCCTGCCAGCACAAGCCCTACCAACCCAACAGGCAGGTACTTGTTTATTACTGCCGGCATTATGCTTTCAAAATTTACACCATCTGCTGTATGGTTAAGGTTAAGGTCTTTAAAGTAAAGTATGCCCAGTATACAAAGCCCCATTGTCATGAAGTAACGTATAGGTAAAAGTATGATAGATATAAAGCCGCTCATTTTACTGGCTTCCTCTGGCGATTTTGTACTTAATATTTTTTGGCAATCGTAATTGGGTGCAGGCCCTGCAAGGCTTTTAAGCATCCCGGAAAAGAACATCATTGATACTACAGCAGAAAATAATTTGTAACCATCTTTCTCTAATTTCACCTGTGCATCGGCCATGATATCCTGCCAGTTAAGACCCAGCTCCATACCAAATAACGGGTTGTCCCAGCCTATAGGCATCCTGTCGGCTAATACAATTCCAGAATCTGCGAGAGCCAACATTGCAATAGTGCCTACAAAAATTGAGCATACTATCATGATCATATATTTTATAAAATCTGCCAGTACAATACCATGCATGCCGCCCACAATACTATAAAAAGTAGCAACAATACATATGCTAACTCCATAAAACTGCGCTGTAAAGTGCTTCGCCTCTGTTAATGCGGTTGCATAAGCGGCAGAGTTTGCAGTCATTGTTTCCAGGTGCGCGTCTAAGAATGGTACAACATTTTTAATTGTTTCATAGGGTATAAAAATCTCTAAAAATTCTCCAACGCCCACAAATGCGTAAGCCATGTATCCTATGCACAACATTAGTGCAAACACCACAACAATTGCGTGGCTTTGCGACACACCCTTATCTGTAAGCCCAAAACGTGTTCCAAGCCATTCTGCACCTGTAGTGGCATTACTTCGCCTTAGCCATTTACTTAGAAAAACCATTAAGAATACCTGGTTAAAAACAGGCCACATCCATGGTATCCAAACGCTCTTAAAACCATATAAAAAGGCCATGCTCACTAAGAGCATCGTACCACTAATATCAAACATGTCGCTGGCATCGCTTAGTCCCAGCATGTACCATGGCAATTTCTTACCACCCATTAGGTAACTGTCTTTACTTTTCTTTGCCTGATTTTTCATGATGACACCCACTATCACCATTATTACAAAGTATAATGCTATTATTGAAAGGTCTATAGTTGTTAATCTCATATATTGTGTGCACGACCGGCGTGGCTATTTGTATAAATTAAATTTAGTAACCTCTTTTTGAAAAAGAGTTTGCGGCAGGTTATAGTATTCTATAAAATCTTTTTCATACTTGTGCCCTTTGTAAGGAGCATAGTAGTGCATTCTTGGTGGGGTCATATCATTGTTCCAGCCATGGTTGCGCCACAGCAACACGTACGATATTTTATTGTTGCCTATAGCGTTCGTAAGGGTTTCTGTCCACCAGGTAGCATAAGGTATCTGTTCGAAACCAGCTTCGGCAATAGCGGTTAATTTATTGTGTTCTTTACCTACCTGTTCTATAATACCAACTAAATTTTTAGTGGCGCTTTCAAATTTTTCACGCTGTGCAGTCTCTTCACCACCCTGGTACACGTCAAAGCTTACTATATCTACCCATTCGTCGCCGGGATAATATTCTAAAAAATCTTCTTTGTTTGCCACTCCTGTATCTGATGTATTGTAGATGTACAAGAGATTATGCACCCCTTTTTGCTCAAAGTATTTTACCGTAAATATCCATAGTTCTTTAAACTGCTTCGGGGTAGTAGTATTTTTGCACCACCAGAACCAATTACCTGTGAACTCGTGGTAAGGCCTAAACAAAACAGGTATTGCTTTACCGTCGCTTCCTTTAAGCGAAAGGAAATATACTGCAGCCTTATCGAGCCAGCTTTTAAACAATTCGTGCTTAGCTCCACCCGGCAGGATTGATGCTACTGTTCCGGGAGTGTTATCCCATGCATCTTTACCCGTCAACGGGTTGTTCATGTGCCAGCTAAAAGTATTAACCCCGCCCCTGTCATAAACATCTTTTACATATTGCTTTTGTTTGCTAAACGGCACACCGTCAATATCTTTGTCTGCATTATTTTCTAAGCGGCCCAGATCCCAACCGTATACTGCAGGATAGTCGCCCGTTACATCTTTTATGTCGCTCCTGCCCTCCTCATAACGCCAGTTTACGCCATAAGCAAGATCGTCCTGATGGCCAAACATGTAGCCTTTTTCTTTAGCTTTAAACATATTTTGGTATAGTGCAACGGTCTCTTTAGTAGCGTTAGTATCGGCAGGCAACTGTTTATTTGCAGCAGCCGGTAACGAACTTTTGCAGGAAACCAGAAAAAAAACGCCCAATAGTATTGTAATTTTATTTTTCATCTATATTTGCATCTGCTTCAACAAGATGTCCTTAATCTTGTAAAATTCCTAAATTATTCAGCTTTTATTTTAGAACAGTGTAATTTTAATAACACATTTTTGATAATGCCAAAGATATATTGCCTACTAAATTTACGTTAATATTATTTTATCAATATTATATCATATAATTACACACTATGAGTATACAAAAATTTCACAGGGAAATACCTCCACTAACTAAGGGCGACAGCTTTTTAGTTTTTGACAGGCTTAAAGACACTTTCGACTTTCCTGTACACTATCACCCTGAGTATGAAATAAACTTTATTTTAGGCGGTAAAGGTGTTAAGAGAGTTGTGGGAGACCATATTGAAGAAATTGATGATGTAGAGTTAGTACTTGTGGGTCCCAACCTTTATCATGGGTGGGAACTGAGCAAATGTAAAAAGAAAGATATTCACGAAATCACGATTCAGTTCCATAATGATCTTTTTAGCGAAAGCCTCCTTGCACGCCGCATAATGATGCCCATAAAAGATATGTTTAACAGGGCAAACCATGGCATATTGTTTTCTAAGAAGACCGGTGCTGAGCTTGCCGAACGTATTATAAGAATATCTAAGCGTGATGGAATGGATTATTTCTTAGAGATGATCTCGATACTTCATGATATGGCAAACTCAAGGAGCCAGCGACTCCTCTCTACTTTTACCGTTGATACCGATGTATTTGAGGATGATGATAAGATGAAGCTTATTTATGAATATATTCAAAAAAAATTCTCGGATAAAATTACGCTGGATGATGTAAGCAACGTTGCTAACATGACTGCAGTATCTTTTAACCGCTTTATAAAAAAGCGCACGGGCAAAACATTTGTAAACTATCTAAACGATATCAGGGTGGGCTATGCAGCACGGTGGCTTGTAGAAAAAGATCTAAGCATATCTGAAATCGCTTTTAAATCGGGATTTAATAATATCGCAAACTTTAACCGGATTTTCAAAAGCATAAAAAATACTACACCCAGCCAGTACCGGGACGAATTTTATGGTATGAAACGCTTTTTATAATTGGCGGTTTGATAAAAAAATACAACCCGAAATTAACATTAAATTAATGCGTAAAAAATATTTAATTTATTGTTTTTCAATTATTTATAGTATGTTTAAAAATACGCACTGTACTATCTACTACAATTTGCGCAAACGTTAGCGAATATATTATCATCAAATGATAAAATAATATTAAGAAACGGCGCGCAACTCGTATAAATTTGTTTTTATCAATAAACTAACCCTTAAATTATTGATAGCTAAAATTAAACCTTTATTTATTAAGAATTAGTAACTAACCAAACACAAATTTATTATGGGTAATAAACTACATTATGTAACAAAATGGTGTATGAAAAGCAGGGCGCTGCTCTGTCTGTTCCTGCTAAGCCTGGGTGGTGCAATGCATGCACAAACTACAGTAAACGGCGTAGTATCGGACGAAAAAGGAATGACAATACCGGGAGTTACAGTATCTGTTAAGGGTAGCAATGATGCTACAATAACAAACCTTGACGGACAGTACTCTTTATCTGCGGCAAGCGATGCAACAATAGTTTACAGTTTTATTGGTTTTGCGACCCAGGAAATTGCTGTAAAAGGAAGAAAAGTTATTAATGTATCTCTTAGCGAAGGTGCTAAAACACTGGATGAAGTTGTTGTAATAGGTTACGGATCGCAAAAGAAGGGCGATGTAAACGGATCTGTTTCCTCAGTAAAAGCAAGAGACATCGAAAACTTGAAACAAGTATCTGTAGATCAGATGCTACAGGGAAAAGCTGCTGGTGTAACGGTAACTAATAACTCTGGAGCACCTGGTAGCAACGTGTCTGTAAAGATAAGGGGTATAACTTCATTATCAGGAACAAATGAACCACTATATGTTATAGATGGTGTGCCAATATCTGGCGATGCAAGGAACAGTACTACAAGCGGACAGCCAATAGGCGGTGGTAACCTTGCCAACGCAGGTAATATTACTGTTAGCCCATTATCATTACTAAACCCTAATGATATAGAAGCTATCGATGTATTAAAAGATGCATCTGCAACGGCAATTTACGGCTCAAGGGGAGCTAATGGTGTAGTAATTATAACTACTAAATCTGGCCGAAAAGGAACAGGTAAGCTATCTTATGATAACTCTTACTCTACCCAACAGCAGGTTAAAACAATGGATGTATTTAATTTGAGGGAGTATGCTGTAAATCAAAATGCATTAGCTCAGGTATACAATCTACCGCCACGTTTTGAATTTTCTAATCCTGATATTTTAGGTGAAGGAACAAACTGGCAAAAAGAGATCTTTAAAAACTCGGCTCTAAAGAGCCACCAACTTGCATTTTCGGGCGGTAAAGAAGGTATTAGCTATTACATGTCAGGCAGCTATTTAGAGCAGGAAGGTACCATTATTGGTTCTGGTTACAAACGTTTTACGTTTAAAACAAATATCGATGCAAAACTAAAAGACTGGTTAAAAGTTGGTGTAAACATCAATTTTGCTAACACTATCGAGAAGATCACTCTTAACAGTAGTGCAGATGGTATTATAAGTACATCATTATTTAGTACGCCGGATGTTGCAGTAAGAGACCTTAACGGAAACTTCTCCGGCCCCCCATCAGACGGGTCTTTAGGAAGCTTTATAAACCCGGTGGCGTCTGCTCTTTTAAATACTAACAAACTTAAAAGAAGAAGCTATTCTGGAAACTTTTTTGCAGAATTTAAATTAGTTAAGGGGCTGGAATACCGCTTTGAAGTAGGCGGATATACAGAATCGAGCATGAACAAAGAATTTAGGCCTTCTTACCAATGGGGTAGCGCGGTAAATCCTACTGCCACCTTAAATCAAAGAGAGCAAATGTTCTATTCTGCTAACGTAAAAAACTACCTTACATACAGAAACAACTTTGGTAAGCATAACTTTACACTACTTGCAGGACAGGAAGCTAACCAGGGACATTGGGAAGGTTTAAACCTTACTGCATCTGGATTTGTAGATAACGATTTGCAGGAAATTGCAGTGTCTGATACAAAACTATTGCAATATGGAGGTCAGTTTATTGGCGAGCAAGCGCTTTATTCTTATTATGGCCGTGTAATTTATGATTTCGACAATAAATATGGCATAACTGCTTCCTGGAGGGCAGATGGATCTTCTAAGTTTGCTAAAGGTAATAAATGGGGTTATTTCCCTGCGTTCTCTGCAACCTGGAAATTATCTAACGAATCCTTTATGGCCGGTACAAAAAGTTATGTAGATAACATCAAACTTAAATTTGGCTACGGAGAAACCGGTAATCAGCAAATAGCTAATAACCAATATGGTTCTACAATCACATCGTCATTAACGGGTATTGGCCAGAGTTTCTTTCCTGCAGGTACAGCAAATCCTGATTTAATATGGGAAACTTCTAAGCAAACTAATGCAGGTATCGAGTTTTCGTTATTTAAATCGGCGTTAACTACTACAGTAGAGGTTTACAGGAAAGTATCCGAAGGATTCTTGTACAAAACAAATTTCCCTCTATACCTTACAGGTGGCGAAACTTACGAAGGTGGTGTTTCTTCTCCTATTGCAAATCAGGGAAGTATGGAAAATAAAGGTATCGACCTTACAATCAATTTCAGCAAAAAAATTACAGAAAATCTTACATGGAATTCAACCCTTATAGCGAGTAAATACGTAAATAAGGTATTAACGTTAGACAATGCCATAAACAGGGATATAAACGTGAATGGTTTCCTTACTAAAACAATTACAAGAACTGCTCAGGGAGGTTATGTAGGAGCATTTTTAGGACCAGTTTACGAAGGAATTTACAGAGATGCTTCGCAGTTGGTTAATGCACCTCTAAACGGCTTTGGACCAGATCCTGCACCTTTTGTAGTAGGAGATGTTATTTATAGAGACCTTAATGGAGATGGCGTTGTAAACGAAGACGATTTTACCACCATTGGTAACCCTAATCCTGATTTTACTTTTGGTTTTACAAACAGCTTTAATTATAAAAGTATAGACCTTTCTGTTTTTCTACAAGGATCTGTAGGTAACGACATCTACAACCTTACGCGCAGGGCCGGTACACTGAACTCTAACCTTTACTCGAATCAGTTTACAGAGGCTGCTGATTATTTTTCCGCTAACAATCCTAACGGCCATTTGCCAAGGCTTGGTGCCGGACAGGCACACCCAAATAACTTCCTGTCAGGAAGATATATAGAAGATGGTTCGTACCTTAGGATACAAAACGTTGCCATAGGCTATTCGCTGCCGGTAGAATGGATATCTAAACTAAAAATTACTAAACTAAGAATATACGGCACAATTCAAAACCTTTACACCTTTACAAAATATAAAGGTTATGACCCGGAGGTAGGTTCTTACAACCAGGATGCTTTATTAAGCGGCATCGATAACGGAAGATACCCTACACCAAGGACAATGACAATGGGCTTTAATATTGAATTTTAATTAATTGAAAATGAAAAAGTATTTTAAAAACTATAAATTCGCATATATACTTGCTATCACAGCAACATTATTTTCATGCGAGAGCGATTTCCTTGAGATAGAACCTCAGGACACTTTTAGCCTTGACGGATTCTACACATCTGACGAAAAAGTTGCAAATGCCACCAATAACCTTTATTGCAGGGTATGGTTTAACTTTCATACAAAAGCTTTTAACGCCATAGGCGATCTTGCAGCGGGTAACACATTTACTTACAGCGACGATTACAGGCCGTTTAGGACACTAGAATACCAATCTTCAGACCCTGTAATATCAGATAGCTGGAGATCATGTTTTGGCACTGTTGCAAATGCTAATACATTAATTAATGGCCTTGCAGATAACGTAGGCCCTAACGTAACACCGGCAGTTTTAAATAATACACTGGGCGAATGTCATTTTATGCGAGCCCTTGCCTATTTCTACCTTGTTCGCCTTTGGGGCAATGTGCCTATAATTGAGGATGCTGCAGACTTTGCTGACGATCCAAACAATGTGCGCCCAAACAGGCAGGAAGATGTATATAGATTTATAGAGAATGATCTTTTAAAATCGATAGACCTTTTAAAAGAAAAAGTAAGAGGTGTAAATTACAGCGATAATGCCCACGTATCTAAAGGCTCTGCTAAGTCTTTGTTAGCTAAAGTGTATCTATACCAAAGAAAATATACCGAAGCCCGTGCTATGGCCGAAGATGTAATAAACAGCGGAGAGTTTAAACTTTATGGCGGACCGCAATTGCCAGGAAAAACATTTGGCGACCTTTTCCTTGTAGGTAATAACAATAACGAAGAATCTATAATGGCCTGGCAATGGACAATAGGTAATTACTTTGTAGGCAACTATGACAATACACAATTTGCGCTGCCTCAGTTAAGCCAAAACAGCTACGGGGGTGTACTTGCACCATCTCAGGATCTTATAAATAATGGCTTTGCTCCCGGCGATTTACGCAGAAAAGAAACCTACATGGTACCGGGAGACGTTTATCCTAACCTTACGTATGCTGATTCTCCTTCTACCACAGCATTAGGCTTTACAGTGCCTAACACCACGTTATCTCAAAACTCTGGTGCAGCGCTTAAAAAGTATGTAGTGGGCAGATTTAATGCCGATGTTACAGGGCCGTTTGACCCGGATAACAGAGGATTTGGACAAAACACTTATATTATGCGTTATGCTGATGTTTTACTTATACATGCCGAAGCAGTGCTTGCAGGTGGTGGCAGTACAAGCGATGCATCTGCGTTGGCCTCATTTAACCAGGTAAGGGCAAGGGCCGGAGTACCATCTTTATCAGTAATAACATTTAATGATATCCTGAAGGAAAGAAGATCTGAATTTGCTATAGAGAGCGAGTACTGGTATGATTTAGGCAGGCTTCCGTACTCTCAGGCTAAGGCAATAATCGAAGGTCAGAACAGAGGCGATGCTACATCAGAATTGCATGTAACACTTAACCCTGCAAAGACATCATTGTTTTTCCCTTACCCATCTGCAGAGCTGTTAAAAAATCCGCAATTGGATGACGAGCCTGTAGCATACACTTTTGAATAATTATAAATACAATTGATATGAAAAATTTTAATTTTAAATTTATGTTGCGGGCGTTATTTATAATCCCAGTTCTTTCATTGTTTTTTTCCTGCAGTGATGATGACAGTAGTTCTAACAACACAACTGTTATAGAAAGTGTTAGTAAAACGGGTTACAACAATCCTTCTGCAGGTGTTTACACACCTCTGGATTCACTGGTAACTACAGGGTTTTCGGGCAATGTTTACATTATTAGAGGTAAAGGGCTTAAAAAAACAGCTGCCATTTATTTTAATGACTACAGTGCCTACTTTAACCCGACTATGGTTACTGACACTAACATTATACTTACGCTTCCTGTAGGTATACCCTATTCTACTAATGAAACATCTAATAAAATTAGAATTGTTACATCAGACGGATCTGAGGCACTTTACGATTTTACTATTGGAGCTCCTGCACCTAACTTAACAAAATATCCGTTAGGAGGGCCGGCAGGAACTATCTCTAAAATTACGGGAACTGACTTTGTTAATGTTATAAGTGTGAAATTTGGCGATATACCTGCCGAAATCGTAGCTACAACAACTACAGAGATTACAGTAAAAATCCCGGCCGGAATTACAGGTGCCTGTAAAATATTTGTAGAAACTGCAGGAGGTATTACAGAGTCTGCCCTAACCTTCGGGTTTAACTACATGATCTACGACGATACAAGAAATTCCGACTGGTGGGAAGGCAGCTGGGGTGGCCCTGTAACTTTTGACGAGGCATCTATTGTAAGAGATGGTGCTTATGCCGTAAAAAAAGAATATGGTGCCTTTGGTGGTTTCCAGATTGGTAACGGCGGCGGTCCTATAGAAATTGCTAATTATACTAAAGTTAAAATGTCGCTTTATGCTACAACAGCAGGAAAAGCAAATATTGTAATTAGTGGTAATGCAAAGTTGATAGATTTAGTACCGGGAGTATGGACGGATTATGAATTTTCATTACAGACAGATTTTAATAGCCCATCGGCTCCGGGCGTATTTTTAATACAGGAGTTTAGCGGTATTAACAATACAATTTACATAGATAATTTAGGGTTACTATAGTTCGATTATTTAGTTAGAAGAAGATATTCCCTAATGTTTATTAGGGAATTCTTTATTTAAATTCTAAAATAAAATTGCATATATTACCTTTTACACACCAATAAACAACCAATGAAAAGATTTTTATACTCATTATTTACCCTCGGCCTTGGCATTGCCGCATTAGCCCAGGGCAACAATTATGTTCAGGATTATACAAAATACGCCGGTCTTGCCCTAACGCCCCCAATGGGCTGGAACAGCTGGAACAAATTTGCCTGTAATGTAGATGAGAACATGATAAAGCAAATGGCCGATGCCATGGTAAGTACCGGAATGAAGGATGCAGGGTATGAATATATAAACATTGATGATTGCTGGCACGGCGATCGCGATGAACAAGGCTTTATACATCCTGATGCTAAAAGGTTTCCGTCTGGTATGAAAGCGCTTGCTGATTATGTACACAGCAAAGGTTTAAAGCTGGGCATATACAGCGATGCAGGGTCGCAAACCTGCGGAGGTAGGCCCGGCAGCCGCGGATATGAGTTTCAGGATGCACTTACCTACGCGTCCTGGGGTATTGACTATCTTAAATATGACTGGTGTAATACTGAAGGTTTAAAAGCAGAGGGAGCTTATAAAACCATAACTGCTGCACTTAAAAAGGCAGGACACCCTATTGTACTTAGCATATGCGAGTGGGGCAATGATAAGCCATGGGAATGGGGACCAACTGTGGGCCACTTATGGAGAACAACCGGAGATATTACAAACTGCTTTGATTGTATAAAAGACCATGGTACCTGGAAAGCATTTGGCACAATGCCTATACTGGATAAGCAGGAAGGTTTACGCCAGTATGCAGGCCCCGGCCATTGGAATGACCCTGATATGCTTGAGGTAGGTAACGGTGCTCTTACACCGGGCGAAGACAGGGCACATTTTACTATGTGGGCCATGATTGCCGCACCATTAATAGCAGGTAACGACCTGCGCAGTATGACAAAAGAAACTACAGAAGTGCTAACTAACAAAGAAGTAATTGCGCTTAATCAGGACAAACTGGGTATACAGGGATTCAAAGTTTCGGCGAAGGATGGATTAGAGATTTGGGCGAAACCCCTGAGCAATGGCGACTGGGGCATATGTTTCCTTAACCGAAGCGACAAGACGCAAAGCGTAAATTTTGATTGGGCCAAGCAGAAGGTATATGATGATATCAATAAGCTTGATGCATCGTTTTCAGGCTCCACCTATACCATAAAAAATCTTTGGGATAAGAAAGACAAAGGCAATGCCACAACTAAAAAAGCATTTACGGCAAACGTTCCCTCTCACGATATTATTGCTCTTCGTTTAACTAAGAATAATAAAAAATGATAAAGCATTATATAACAGCTGCCTGTGCCCTACTTGTGGCAACGGTAAGCCAGGCGCAGCCGGTTAAAGATCATGGCGGGTTGAGCGTTAAAGGTACACAACTTGTAGATAAACAGGGAAATGCTTTATCCCTCCGTGGCATTAGCTACGGTTGGCATAGCTTCTGGCCTCGTTTTTATAATGCAGAATCGGTAAAGTGGCTTAAAGACGACTGGAATGCAAATGTGGTAAGGGCTGCCATGGGTATAGAGACCGGTAGTGCCGGCAAGACGTACAAAGAAAACCCCTTAGACTCTAAAGCAAAAATTAAGGCGGTTGTAGATGGAGCCATTAAAGAAGGTATCTATGTGATTATAGACTGGCACAGCCACAATATAAACCTTGAAGAAGCTAAAGCATTTTTTGCTGAAATGAGCCAAACTTACGGAAAGTACCCAAACATTATTTATGAGGTATTTAATGAGCCCGACGAGGAAACCTGGCCTCAGGTAAAAGCATATAGCGAAGAAATCATAAAGGTTATACGCAAAAACGACGCCAATAACATTATACTGGTAGGTTGCCCCCATTGGGACCAGGATGTTAACCTTCCTGCTGCCGACCCTATAAAAGGCTACAAAAACATAATGTATACCCTGCATTTTTATGCAGCAACCCACAAACAGGAATTGCGCGATCGTGCAGACGAAGCTATAAAAAAAGGGCTGCCTATTTTTGTATCTGAAAGCGCGGGCATGGAAGCAAGCGGCGATGGCGCCCTTGATCTAACGGAGTGGCAAAAATGGATTGACTGGATGGAAAAAAACAGATTAAGCTGGATAACATGGTCATTATCCGATAAGGATGAAACCTGCAGCATGCTCACAAAAGAAGCTGCTTCTACAGGCAACTGGAAACAAAGTGATATTAAAGAAAGTGGAGCAAAAACACGCGAGTACCTTAAGTCACTAAATAAAAAATAGAGTTTGAGTTAATTTAATTTGGGTAAAAAGTCGGCTTATTTATTTAAGTCGGCTTTTTATATTATAGCCACCCACTCCCCTTCTCTAAATTTTTTGTTTGTGGCCTTATAAAAGATTAGGCAACATCTACTACAAAATTTCATTTCGCTTCCACATTATAAACTTATGTTAATAATATCATTTAAATATTATCAAATATAAATTATAAGTCGAAAAATATTAATAATATCAAATATTTTCAGTAAACTTGTAGTCAAAATAACCATTTAATAAAACGATGTAGCTTGAGCAATATCTTAATCCTGCTCGCAGCTAACCCAAATCCGACTTCGGAGATATATCAAAACATCACTATTTAAAGTTAAGTTCAATATCTATTTTACGCTATCATGAAAAAAAAATCTATTTTTAAAACACTGCTGTTACTTGTGTTAGTGGCAGGGAGCGCAGCCTGCTCAGACGACGATAAAAAAACGGGCAGGGAGGCTGTAGACTTTGCCGTTACACCAGAGACAATACAGTTTAACGCTGTGGGCGGAAATTCTATTATTAATGTACATGTTAACGGCGACGACGACTGGAGGATTGATAACACAGCCGACTGGCTTTCAATATCTGAAACATCTGGTAAAGGTGTAGGACATGCTGGCTTAACGGTTGCTGCAAATGAAGCCACCGAAGAGCGTATGGCTACCATTAATGTAATTTCCGGAACAGAAACGAGGCCTGTTACCATCCGTCAGTCGGCTGAAACCGGCGCCGTAATCGTGTATGATATTGCGCCTGACCCTACCAACATGAGCGATATGACAAGCGTGCAACTAACTGCCGCCATGGGTACCGGTTGGAATTTAGGTAATACTCTGGAAGCGATAGGAGGCGAAACCGCATGGGGTAACCCCATGGCAAACAGGCAGCTTATTGATGGGGTAAAAGCGGCTGGCTTTAATACCATACGTATTCCTGTATCGTGGAGTAATTTTTCTGACGCTGCAAGCTTTACAATTAACCCTACATGGATGAGCAGGGTACAAGAAGTAGTAGACTATGCAATTGCAAATGATATGTATGTTATAATGAATGAACATTGGGATAGTGGCTGGATGCAGCCTACCTATGCGCAACAAGCTTATGTTAATAACCGCTTAGGAATTATGTGGAAACAAATAGCAACACACTTTCGCGATTACGACCACCACTTAATCTTTGCAGGTTCTAATGAGGTAATGGTTGATGGCAATTATGGCACACCAACTGCAGAGTACTATACTGTGCAAAACAGCTTTAACCAAACGTTTGTTACAGCCGTTCGTACCACCGGGGGCCGTAACGCTTTCCGTTATCTTGCTGTTCAAGGTTTTAACACAAATATTGACCACACAATAGATTTTGCTGTGATACCGGAAGATGTAACTCCTACCCGATTGTTAATGGAAGTACATTTTTACGATCCGTTTAACTTTACTCTATCCGAGGCTAACACCATAACCCAATGGGGCGCTAATGCTACAGATCCTGCAAGGACAGAAACATGGGCTAACGAGGCACACGTAGATACACAGTTCGAAAGAATGAAAACTAACTTTATCGACAGAGGTATAGGCGTAATTATGGGTGAATATGGAGCAATGGCACGTACAGATGTTCCGGGTCATGAGGTATTTAGATTGTACTGGGTAGACTATGTTAGCACATCTGCCAGAAACCACGGGTTGGTTCCCGTATGGTGGGATAATGGTATTCCTGAAAACAATCACACAATGGGCATCTTTAACCGCAGCACAGGAGCCGTAGCGCACCAAAACGTTGTTGATGCAATACTGCCTTAATATGATTTAATAGTATTTATAAACTGCCATTTAATGATGGCAGTTTTTTATACAAAAAAAGGATGGTGAAGCAACTTCACCATCCTTTTTTGTATATAAGTCAACGGCTTGCTAAGTTTTAATTTATAATCAGAGCGATGCTCACCTTTAGCTTATTTTTTGCCGTGCGTAATTCCCGGCCACTCATCTGTCCTAAATGATGACGCCGGTAAACCAGAGGCATTTGTAAGGTTTCCATCTGGATTATCTGCCCAATTGTAACGTACAGATACTGGATTAGGAACTTTAGAAGATGACACCACTATTTTATCTCCTGCTACTTTAGCATCGGCCCAATAAAATACCTTATCTGCCCCTGCAATCGCAAACCCTTTTAAGGTACCTGTTTTCGGCTTAATTCCTTTATTAAATGTAAAATTAAGCGTCACGATGTTTTTATCTACAGTAAACGATTTATAAAGCGGACCCGAATAATCTATTTCTACTCCATATTGTTTAGCAAGTGCTATGCGGGCAAGACGTTCGCCTATATCCTGCTTATTTTTGGGGTGTATATCCTGGTCATTACCAATATCTGTAGCTACGATCATGCCTGTATTTGGCAGCTTTAACGCTTTAAGCTGTGCCTCTCTTAGCTCGGCCCAGTCAGATTCTACCGGTTCCTGTCTCGCAACTTTATAATTAGCAAGCTGTACAAAATAAAATGGCAGATTTTTGTTGCCAAATTTTGTGCGCCAGTCATTAATTAGGAGTGGGAACAAGGTTTGATACTGCTCTGCCCTTTCTGCATTGCTTTCTCCCTGATACCATATTACACCTGCAAGCGGTAACTTTAAAAGCGGGTGAATCATAGCGTTATAAATGGCTGATGGCCTGTATTGCCCTTGTGGGTATGCGGGTTGGGCAGGAAGATCTTTAGTATTTATACCCACAGCATATTTCCAGTTGCCAGAAAGCGATACCGTTTTATCAGCAGATTTTAATGTAAGATCAGATGGGCTTCCGTAAATTCCACCACCACCTGTACTGTCATAAACCCTAATGGTAATTACATTATTGCCTTTTTTTAATGTTTTAGCAGGAATAGCATAGCTGCGTGGTACATTGTATCCACTTGTGGTGCCTATGTAAACACCGTTTATCCAAACCTTATCGTCATCGTCTGCAAGAAAATTAAGCGTTACTGACGCTTCATCAAAATTTTCAGGCAATGTTATCGTTTTTCTAAACCAGACTGCACCATCTACATCCGGCAGGCCGTTAAACTCCATATAACCTGGTAGTTTCATTGTTTTCCAGGCAACATCATCAAAATTAGTTGCCGCCCAAACAGGAACACCATCCTTCATCCCTTTATCAGATTTATCAAGAAGTGCAAGCCAAACCTTAATGTCTGTGTTATACTTTGCCAGTAAGGCCTCTTTATTTTCGTCAGATGTCATTGCAGCAAGCGCAGCATCAAAATCATGCACTGTTTTAAGCGCACCGGCACTGGTCCATGCTTCTATTATTGTACCTCCCCACGAGCTGTGTATTAAACCTATTGGTATATGTTTTTCCTGATATATCTTTCTTGCAAAAAAATATGCTGTAGCCGAAAAATCTGCAATCGTGGCCGGACTGCAAACCTGCCATCCTCCATTTTGCACTTTAAGATTGCTTAGCTCGACAGCACTATCAGCATGTTCTGCCTGTATAATCCTAATTTCAGGATATTTTGCCGCAGCAATTTCCTGCTTGTAATTATCAATTTTTCCCCAACCTTCCAGAGGCATCTCCATGTTACTTTGCCCGGAGCAAAGCCATACTTCACCTATTAAAATGTTTTTGAGTGTTACATCTTTATCGTCCTTAATTACGATAGTGTAAGGGCCACCAAAAGCAGGAGTCTTAAGGTTTACCTGCCATTTACCGCTTACCACTTTAGCGCTGTAACTTGTTTTGTTCCAGGATGTAGTAACCTTTACACTTTGTGCTGTGCTTTCTCCCCATAGCGGCACAATAGCCTTTTGTTGCAGCACCATATTATCAGTAAAAAAAGACGGTAAGGTTACTGTAGCAAATGCATCGGTACTAAATAAAGATGTTACTAAAAACAAGATAAAGAAATGCTTAAAAAAATATTTCATATGCTAATTGATTAAATTAAAAATTGGTTCGGATGCCCAAATGCTGCCGGGCGATAAATCTATGATATTTTCTTTAATTATTCGATTTCGATTGTAATAAGGTCAAAATGACCATAATAATAGTACTGATAACTTTTTATAATTAGCTTGTAATTGAGCCATCTAAATGCCTATAAACGAATTTAATAATACGTATCGTAGTAAAGTTAAAGATAAATAACAATAATAAAATTATTAATATAATTTTTTGAGATATCAAAAATATGTCATACACTTGTAGTCATAAAAACCATTATGTACAACGTTATAGTTATGGATGTGTTTTGAGGTAATGATAGACGACCGATATAAAAATTTATGAAAACCCTATTCTAATTACATATGTGCCGGTCGTAAAATCGTATATCAGCAATGCAAAACCATATTATAAGAAAAATTAAATATATGCAATCACGCAATTAGCGCTATGCATCATTTGATAGCGGCAAAGGAGCCGGGTTTAAAAAGAAGAGCTCACTTTAAAAACCTAAGTATAAATTGCCCGTCAGAATGGAGAACCCCAACCTAAATAGTTACGCAAGATTACTTAACCAGCTTATTGCTTACACTTATTAGGAGACTTACCCTAAACTAAATGAACTCTAACCAAACACTCTAATTAATTATGAAAAGTAAAATTTGTATTCCGCCAAAAGTGCTTACTTATTGCTTGTCATTTTTCTTTGCCATGTTGGCCCTGCCGGCATTTGCACAGCAAAAAATAACAGGTAAGGTAACCTCTACAGAAGACGGCCTTGGATTACCGGGGGTAAATGTTGTAGAAAAAGGTACTACCAACGGCGTAAGCACCGACTTTGACGGAAATTACCAGATTACAGCAGCACCCAATGCTGTATTGGTTTTCAGCTTTGTAGGTTTTGCACAGCAGGAAGTTGCTGTAAATAACCAATCGGCAATTAACGCCAACTTAAAACCAAGCGCTTCAGAGCTTAACGAGATCGTAGTTGTAGGCTACGGTACACAAAAAAGAAAGGTGTCTACAGCTGCTACTACGGTGGTAAGCGGTAAAGACCTGCAGCAAACTAACAGTATAGATGCAACCAGTGCATTACAAGGCCAGTCATCGGGTGTTTCTATAACCCAAAGCTCAGGACAGCCTGGTGCAGGCATGATCGTAAACATTCGTGGTGCAGGAACCGTAGGTAATGCTACTCCCCTATATGTGGTGGACGGCGTGGTGGTAGACAACGGAATTGGCTACCTTGACCCTTCGAGCATAGAAAGAATGGACGTTTTAAAAGATGCTTCGGCGGCAGCTATATATGGTGCGCGTGCGGCAAATGGTGTAATTTTAGTAACAACAAAAAAAGGAAAAGAAGGAAAAACAATTATCTCTTTTAACAGCTATACAGGTTTTCAGGAAACATACAAAAGATTAGACCTGCTTAATGCCGGAGAATTTGCTACAATAATGAACGAGGCACGTGTAAACAGTGGTTCGGCTCCATTATATACCCAACAGCAAATAAATGGTATGAGAACTAACAACTGGCAAAATGAGTTGTTTAACGATGGCGCTACAAAACAAAACCATTCATTGCTTGTTAGTGGCGGTAACGATAAAGCTACTTATAATACAGGTATTTCTTATTACGGGCAGGATGGTATTATAGGCAGCCAAAACAACCAGTCGAGCTATGACAGGGTTACATTTACTACTAATACTACGTTTAACATAATTAAAGACCGCTTTAAAATTGGAGAGAACTTTTCGTATGCCAATACTAAAAGCCGTGGTATTGCAGACCAGGGAATTTATAATAACTCTATAAGAGGTTTCCTTAACACACCACCTAACTATGCTACATATAACGAGGATGGCAGTTACGGAAGTTCAGACCTGAGCGCTGATATTAGCAACCCTGCAGGCCTTTTATATTATAATAACTTTAAAGAAACAAGATCTAACCGTTTTGTGGCTAATGTGTTTGCAGATGTAGTACCGGTAGAAGGACTTACATTAAGAACATCATTTGGTGTAGATATATATAGCGACGACTACCGCGCCTTTACGCCGGAGTATGAACTATCTACTGTATCATACAACCTGCTTTCTACCGTTAATCAAAGTGCTACAAACAACTTTTCATGGATATGGGAAAACACAGCAAACTATAAAAAGTCGTTTGGCAAGCATAATTTAGACCTGTTGGCAGGTATATCTGCACGTGAGCGTATGTTAAAATCGTCAGGCGCTACAGGTAAAAATCTGATTTTTGATGATTTTGACCATGCTTACCTTGATAACGTTACAGACCCTACCCAAAATACAGTGGCAGGTACTCGCTACGATTACAACATAGCTTCTTATTTTGGAAGGGCGTTATACGATTACGATAATAAATACCTTCTTACTGCTACTGTTCGTCGTGACGGATCATCAGAATTTGGACCTAACAAGAGATGGGCAGTATTCCCTTCATTCTCTGCAGGATGGAACGTTGACAGAGAAAGCTTTTTCCCTAAAGAAAATAAAGTATTACAAGCTTTAAAACTTCGTGGTAGCTGGGGACAAAATGGTAACGACCAGTTTTCCAGAAGGTTCGCTTACATGTCTACAATATCGTCTTACGACAAAAATTACCACTTTGGTACAGGCGCAAGCGAATTGCCATTACAGGTAGGTGCAAGTCCTGACGCTTTAAATGACCCTAACCTTAAATGGGAAACATCAGAGCAGTTAGACCTTGGTTTTGATGCTACATTGTTTACTAACTTTACCCTTACTTTTGATTACTACGATAAACAAACAAAAGACTGGATCGTGTTAAAAGAGGTTCCGGAAATTGCAGGTGCCTTAGGACCGTACGTTAATGGTGGAGATATAAGCAACAAAGGTTTTGAGATAGGCTTAAACTATAACACTAACTTTGGCGAAGATTGGAAACTTACTGTAAATGCAAATTTCTCTAAGAACAAAAATGAAGTTACAAGGGTTGCAACAACAAACGGAATTATTTATGGCGAAAGCAACTTGCTTTTCCAGGGGCTTGACGAGATGAACCGTGTTCAGGAAGGTCACCCTATAGGATATTTCTATGGTTTGCAAACAGCTGGTATATTCCAGAACCAGGCAGAAATTGATGCTTATGCACAAGAAGGCAACCCAGTACAGCCTAATGCACAGCCGGGCGATGTTCGGTTTGTAGACCGTAACGGCGATGGCAGCATTACAGCCGACGATAAAACCCAGATTGGCGATCCTAACCCTGATTTTCATTATGGTGTAAACTTCCAGCTTAATTACAAAGCATTCGATCTTTCTGTATATACTTATGGTGTAGGCGGTAACCAGATTGCTTATGGCGTTCGTGATTATTCAAGGCCGTTTAACAACTACACAACAGAAGTTTTTGACCGTTGGACAACAGAAGGCAGTTCTAATACATTACCAAGGGTTACTTACGGAACGGACGGTAACGGTAACTGGACTAAATTTAGTGACCTTTACATGAAAGACGGCGATTTCTTCAGGATCAAGACAGTTACATTGGGTTGTGATATTGCAAAGCTATCAAAATTTGTAGGCGATACATTCTCTCAATTCAGGCTTTATGTATCTGCTAATAATCTTTACACTTTTACAAAATATCCCGGACTTGATCCAGAGGTAGGTTTTGGTAACGCAAATCAGTCGTGGGCAAGAGGTATAGACGTAGGTTTCTATCCGCAGCCAAGAACATACATGATGGGCTTAAGTGTTAATTTCTAAAAAAATTGAAAATGAAAAAAAATATAATTAGAGTATCAGTTTTAGTATTAATGTTCTCTCTTGGCTCATGCAGCGAGGACTTCCTTAAAAACAGTCCGTACACGCAGCAGGTTGAAGAGAACTTTTATAAAACTCCCGAAGACGGTTTTAAGGGGCTTGTAGCCGTATATGATATATTGCAGCGTGAAGGTTATGGTGGTGCACTGATGAATACCGAAATAGCATCTGATAACTGCTACGGTGGTTTTGGTACGGCAGATAGTAACGTAATTTTAGAATGGGATCGCTTTCAGTTCATAACCGATAAGGAAATGAACGACCCTATTTGGGAGAGTGCTTACATAGGCATATTCAGGGCCAATGTTTTAATAAAAAACCTTGATAACATCGATTGGGGAGGCGATACACAATTGCGTACACAGTATGAAGCCGAAGCACGTTTTTTAAGGGCGTACTTCCACTTTCAGCTGGCAAGGGTATTTGGCGACATTGTGCCGTTAGACCACCCGTTAACTACAAGCGAATTTAATTCTCCACGTGCATCTGCCGATGTTACGTATGCTCTTATAGCTAACGATTTTAAATTTGCTGCAGATAATTTAGGTAACGAAAATTATTCTACTCCGGGTAACACAAATTATGGCCGCGTTACAAAATGGGCTGCAGAGGCTTACCTGGGTAAAGCTTTCCTGTTTTATACAGATTATTATAGCAAACCAGACCTTGCCGGTGTAGTAACTAAGGCAGAGGCTGTAACCTATATAAACGATGTTGTAAACAATAGCGGACACGACCTTGTAAATAACTTTGCGAGTTTATGGCTGGCATCAGCTGCATCAGAAGGTGTTACTTATGCAGGCGAAGGAAATACCGAGATGGTGTTTGCAATTCGCTTTAACAGCTCGGGTAACGCTAATTGGAATTTGCATGAAGGTAACCGTTTTTCTGTAAATATTTCTACACGTGGTGGCGACCTTGCCCCTTACGGACAAGGATGGGGCGGCGCACCTGTAACACCTTCGTTATTTAATGCTTACACTCCTGGCGACACTCGCAGGGATGCTACAATTATAGATTACCAGGGAGAAGGATTAGCTTTTGATGCCGATGCTCGTGGCCAGCGTCAGTATACCGGCTACGCATGGAAAAAATTAACCCGTGTACTTGATCCTGCTTTTACAGGCGACTTCCAGATAGATAATTACGAAGATATTCCGCTTATTCGTTTTTCAGACGTGTTACTTACAGCTGCAGAGCTTAACCTCGACAGTAATGCAGGCTTTGCACAAACCTGTCTTGACAGGGTTCGTAGCCGTGCGTTTGGCAATTCTACAAGCAATGTGCCTGTTAACATAACAAGTATAATGAACGAGCGCAGGCTGGAACTTGCTTTAGAAGGACACCGTTACTTTGATCTTATAAGACAAAGTATGGATATAACTACAAGCGCAATAAATGCTACAAATATGGGTGGAGAATTTACAGTGAATTTCAGGCCTGAAACACTTGGGTTCTTTCCACTGCCACAATCTCAAATCCTGCTTTCTAACGGTTCGATCACTCAAAATATCGGATGGCAATAATAACTTATAAAAAATGATGATTATGAAACAGATGATGACAAAAATGTTTGTAGGTGCAATGGCAGCGGCGCTGCTATTTTCCTGCGAGGCTGAAGAAGATCGCCAGAGCCTTCCTGAACCAAGTGTAAGCCCTTCGGGGATAAATATTTCGGTAACACAGGATCCTCAAAATCCTAACCTTGTAACCATGACTAACCTTATGGATGATGTAATTCCTTACTGGAGTTATACAGATGCTGCCGGTAATGAGTTAGGTCACTCTAACCTAAAAACTGTAAGTACTACATTTCCATTTGCAGGTACATATAATGTTTATTTTACAGCTTACACCCGTGGTGGAGCTGTGGCTGCAGAGCCGGTTCCTGTAAGGATTGCGAGCAATAACTCTGAATATTTTAGCGCACCTGAGTGGGATATGCTTACAAATGGTGTAACCGGCAAAACATGGGTGCTGGATATGGAGAGCCCTATTGGGTGGGCAGGTTTAGACTGGCCTTACAATACTGCAGGGTCTGACTACTGGAACTGGTACCCGGATTATGCTGGAAACAGCTGGGTAATGCCTAACAAAGACTGGGGCAGTATGAGGTTCGACCTTAACGGTGGCTACAACACTACTGTTTCTCAAACAGCAGTTGCTACAAACGAGCAAACTACAAAAACGGGTAGCTTTACATTTGATATTGCCGCTCACACCCTTTCTTTTAACGGAGGTACAGAAATGCTTTCCGGAGGCGATTACCGTCCTGATGCAGGTAACTGGACTACGGTTAAAGTGGTAGAACTTTCAGACAACTCTTTACGCCTTGCGGTTATAAGAAACCAGAGCCGCACCGGCGAAGGTGTTTGCTTAATTGTTTTCCATTACAAACCAGCATAAATATTTTTCATGCCGGTAAGCACCAAAACGCTTACCGGCATTTTTTAAAACCCACCTATGACCAAAAATTACACCACTTCTATAACTAATATTCTGGCGGCATTTAGCCTTTTTACCTTTGTTGCCTGCGGCAGTAAAGACAGTAAAGCACTTGCCGAAAGAAAAACCTCATTTAATTCAGGCTGGAAATTTCACCTGAATGACAGTATTAAAGATCATGATACCATAGGGACTGCTACCCAATGGCGTACTCTCAATCTTCCGCACGACTGGAGCATAGAAGGCAGCTTTGACGAGAAAAGCCCCGCCGGTGTAGGTGGAGGTGCTCTTAATGGTGGCCTTGGCTGGTATAAAAAAACATTTACAGTGCAGGCTCAGGACAGTACAAAACTTACTACAATATTATTTGATGGTGTTTACCGTAATAGCGAAGTATGGATAAATGGCCATTACCTGGGTAAACGCCCCAATGGCTATATAAGTTTTAGGTACAACCTATCGCCATACTTAAATTATGGCGACAAACAAAATGAGATAATTGTAAAAGCAGATAACTCCAAACAGCCTAATTCGCGCTGGTATTCCGGGTCAGGTATTTACAGGAATGTATGGCTTGAAACTACTGGAAAAGTACATGTAAAAGAAGATGGTACATACATTACAACACCGGCAGCCAATAACGAAAAGGCCACCGTAAAGCTACAAACAATCATTAAAAATCAATTTGCCTCGGCAATATCTGCTAAAATTACAACCACTATATATATAGGCGATAATAAAATTGATGCCATTAATGCAGAAGTTAAACTTCCTGCAAATGGCGAACAAACGTTAAGCCAGGAAAACACCATCAAAAATCCAAAATTATGGTCGGTTGAAAAACCGGAACTTTATAAAGCTGTTACCGAAGTTACCGTAAATGGAGAAGTTTTAGATACGTATGAAACACCTTTTGGCATACGTACTTTTAAATTTGATGCTAATAAGGGCTTTGTATTAAATGGGAAACGGGTTAAAATAAAAGGTGTTTGCCTTCACCATGACCTTGGCGCATTAGGATCAGCCTTTAATACGCGTGCTATGGAACGCGAACTTGAAATTATGAAGGAAATGGGTGTTAACGGCATACGCACTACACACAACCCACCTGCTCCTGAGTTATTAGACCTTTGCGATAAAATGGGCTTTATTGTTATGGACGAGGCTTTTGATATGTGGAAACAGGCTAAAAATCCTGATGACTACAGTAAAGACTGGGACAAATGGCATGTTACTGATTTACAGGATCAGTTATACCGTGACCGTAACCACCCGAGTATTTTTATATGGAGCATAGGCAACGAAATTCCGGAACAATGGAACGAGCAGGGAGCAAAAATAGGCAAAGAGCTTGCTGCCATTGTAAAAGCTATAGATACTACCCGCCCTGTTACGGCAGCTATGAACCCTCCTATCGTAGTAAACAATAACGTTACAACACAGTTCGAAAATGCTGCTGCGCAACCTAATGCACTGGCAGGATCGGGCGCTTTAGACATTATAGGCTACAACTATGCACACCAAACATATACTCAGCACCAAAAGAATTTCCCTAATATCCCGTTCATTGCTACAGAAACCACATCGGCACTTGCTACGCGTGGGTATTATGATGCAAATTCAGAAACTATAAAACAATGGCCTGTACGATGGGATATCCCTTTTAACGAAGGAAATCCTGGTAACACAGTATCGGCCTATGATCAGGTGCAGACACCGTGGGGCTCTACCCACGAAGCAACCTGGAAAGTTATTAAAAAACACGACTACCTCTCCGGGATGTACATTTGGACCGGGTTTGATTATATAGGAGAACCTACGCCTTACGGCTGGCCATCTATAAGCTCTTACTTTGGAATTGCAGATCTTGCAGGATTTCCTAAGGACGTATACTATATGTATCAAAGTGAATGGACAAGCAAGCCTGTATTACACATTTTCCCGCATTGGAACTGGAAAGCAGGACAAAATGTAGATGTTTGGGCTTACTACAATAATGCTGATGAAGTAGAATTATATCTTAACGGTACTTCGCTTGGCAAAAAAAGCAAACAGGGAGATGACCTTCATATAATGTGGAAGGTACCTTACCAACCAGGAACACTAAAAGCTGTTTCGCGTAAAGATGGCAGGACAGTACTCGAAAAAGAAATTAAAACTTCCGGTGCACCTGCCGCTTTAAAAGCAACTGCAGATCGTGCTACAATTAAAGCAGACGGTAATGACCTTAGCTTTGTAACCGTAGACATTATTGATGCTAACGGCATTTTTGCAGCTACAGCTAATAATGAAATTACATTTAGCCTTAAAGGGAACGGCAAAATTGTGGGTGTTTGCAGCGGCGACCCTGTTAGCCATGAATCGTATAAAGGCAATAAGCATACTGCTCTAAACGGTAAATGCCTCGTAATTGTACAGGCAGGAAATAAGGCAGATAAACTGGAACTTACAGCAACTGCTGCCGGGCTTAAAAATAGCGTCATAGAAATTAAAACAGCAAAATAACTACTGTTATAGTTTCTTAAATATTAATTCAACATTACCCAAACCAATGAAGAAAACAAACCGCTTGAATTGCCTTTTAGCCATCTCGGGAATGCTCTTATGCAATAGTATTGCCCTGGCACAAATTCAAAATGCAGATGTGCGTAACGCCCCTGTTGATGTAAGTAAAGACTTTGAAAATTATTTAAATACGTTTTATTTTGCCGACGAACTTACCTCTTTTGATCCTGCAACAGGTAAAGGAACGGTAAAATACGTACGGTTTAATTATAAGACCAGGATGGCGTTTAATAATATTGAGATGAAGCCTTATCCGGCGGTACCTAATGAGTTCCCTGTTACTGAGTATGAGGCAGAGCCTGTGCAGCCCTTTGCAATCCAATTTGTATCAGACCGTACCATCAGAATAAAAATGAGCTCCGGTCCGCAGTTTCATCAACCTGAAGAATCTTTAATGCTGGTTAACGGCATAGCGCCAAACCATCCTGAAAGCTGGAAATATAGTAAGATGCCTACAGGGCATAAATATACAAGCAAATACGGATCTGTAGAGATTATAGCCAGGCCTTGGCATGTAAAAGTGTATGATGGCGCAGGAAAACTGCTTACGTCTACACTGCATGACAGCGACTTGCAAAATACATATACACCCACCCTGCCATTTAGCTACGTGCGCCGCAACAGTGATTATTCCCGCAGCATGGCACCGGTTTTTAGTCTTGAGCCCGACGAGAAAATATTCGGTTGCGGCGAGTCGTTTACGAGCTTTAACAAGCGCGGACAAAAGTTGGTTTTATGGGCAGATGATGCTAACGGAGTGCAAAATGAAACCATGTATAAGCCTATCCCCTTTTACATGAGCAGCCGCGGCTACGGTGTGTTTATGCATACCTCAGCACCTATAACACTCGACTTTGGTAAGTACTACTCAAGTGCTAACAAAATGATGCTTGGGGATGATGAGGCCGACCTTTTCTTTTTTATTGGTGAACCCAAAGACATCCTTGATGAATATACTAATCTTACCGGTAAAGCATCTATGCCACCGCTATGGTCTTTTGGTTTATGGATGAGCCGCATAACGTACTTCTCTGAAAAAGAAGGCCGCGAGGTTGCTAAAAATTTAAGGAAATATAAGATACCAAGCGATGTTATTCATTTTGACACAGGCTGGTTTGACGTAGACTGGAGAAATAATTACCAGTTTGCATCCAAACGTTTTGACGACCCGGTTAAAATGATGGCAGATATGAAAAAAGACGGTTTTAATGTATGCCTTTGGCAGTTGCCGTACTTTACGCCTAAAAACACCTTGTTTAATGAAATAGTAAACCAAAAACTTGCCGTTAAAGACAAAAAAGGAAACCTTCCTTACGAAGATGCCGTACTGGATTTTTCTAACCCCGATGCTGTAAAATGGTATCAGGCAAAACTAAAGCATTTATTCGATCAGGGAGTTGCCGTGTTTAAGGTAGACTTTGGAGAAGCAGCCCCGGCAGATGGATTGTACCACTCTGGCCGTACAGGATTTTATGAGCATAACTTATACCCATTGCGCTACAATAAAGCAGTAGCCGAGGTAACACAAAAAGAAAAGGGCTATACACTTATATGGGCAAGAAGCACATGGGCAGGCAGCCAGCGATATCCGTTACATTGGGGTGGCGATGCCGAAACTAATAATGGTGCAGTGGCTGCTACTCTTCGCGGTGGTTTGTCTTTAGGCTTATCAGGGTTTAGCTTCTGGAGTCATGACCTTGGAGGCTTTGTAACAAAATCGCCCGAAAACTTATACAGGAGATGGGCGCCATTTGGCATGCTTACATCGCACGTGCGCAGCCACGGAGAACCCCCGAGAGAGCCTTGGTTATACAGCGAAGACTTTTTAAAAGGCTTTAGGAATGCAGATAATATGCGTTATGAACTTATGCCCTACATCTATGCCCAGGCAAAGGCAAGTTCTGAAAAGGGATTGCCAATGCTGCGCGCACTATTTGTAGAATTCCCTAATGATCCCGGCTCGTGGTTAATAGACAATGAATACCTGTTTGGATCGGATATTCTTGTTGCCCCATTACTGGAAGAAGTTACAGAAAGAGACGTATACCTGCCACCGGGGCAGTGGATAGATTACCAAACAAAAAAGCTGTACAGCGGTGGCTGGCATAAAATTAAAGCCGGAGATATCCCTATAGTGGTATTGGTAAAAAATGGCGCAGTTATTCCGCATATAAAACTGGCTCAATCTACCCAGGATATGGACTGGACCAACCTTACATTAAAAGTGTATGCTGCAGAGGGTACTGCCACGGCTACCGGTAAAGTATTTTTGCCAGGCGGCGACACTGTACAAACCGTAACCACTGATAAAAAAGGTTCCGGCTTTGAGGTTACACAAAATCCTTTAGGCGCCAAGGCTACTTTTAAAACAGAATGGATAAAATAAAAATTTGGGTTAGTTAGTTATGCCGGGGACTTTGTTGCAATACAAAGTTTCCGGTTATTAATTCGGTAATTACAATATTAAACCTATGACAATAAACAAATTTTTACTGCCTGCATTACTTATTACAATTACGGGCATTGCACAAAATAAAACACAGGAGCTTAGTTCTCCCGGTAAAAAGAACAATATAACATTTACGCTCACTAACGGTGTGCCCAACTATGCTGTAAAGCATGGCGCAACAGAGGTTATAACGCCTTCTGCAATGGGTTTTGTCCTTAAAAATGAAAACCTGACAAAAAATTTCGAAGTATCTCAAATAACCACATCGTCGCATGATGATACATGGAAGCAGGTTTGGGGCGAAAAAAAAGATATCCGCAACCACTATAATGAAATGGTGGTGAAGCTTACCAGCAAAGATAAAAACAAACGAAAGTTAGAGGTTCAGTTTCGCGCTTTTGATGATGGAATAGCGTTTAGATATGTGTATCCTGAACAAGGAATAAAAGACAGTATATATATTACAGATGAAGTAACCGCTTTTAATCTTAAAGAAGACGGAAAGGCGTGGTGGATTCCTGCTTATGAGGAACAGCAAATGGAATATCTTTTTACAAAGTCGCCGGTAAGCACGCTAAAAGTGGTTCACACTCCATTGACTATCGAGAATAAGAATACTGTAATAAGCTTTCATGAAGCCGACCTTAATGATTTTGCTGCAATGACGCTCAGGCATACTACAGGCAATAGTCTAAAGGCCGATTTACACCCATGGTCTGATGGTATACTGGTGCGTGCAAAGGGTTCGTTCACAACCCCATGGCGCACACTTCAGATTGGAGAAAAACCGGGCGACCTGATTGAGTCATACCTGATTTTAAATCTAAACGAGCCAAACAATCTTAAGGAAGCTCAGTACGGCCATCCGTTTAAATATTTGGGAATATGGTGGGCAATGCACATAGGCAAGTACACGTTCTGGGAAGGTGAAAAACAAGGTGCAACAACACAGCATGCTAAAGAATATATCGATTTTACTGCCAAAGAAGGGTTTCACTACCTGCTTATAGAAGGATGGAATAAGGGCTGGACGCCGGACTGGTATAAAAATCAGGTTCACGTATTTAGCTTTACCAAAAATGCTGACAATTTCGATCTTGAAAAAGTAGTAGAATATGGCAGGCAAAAAGGTGTTGAAATAATAGGTTACCATGAAACCGGATCTAATATTAACAACTATCTTACCGAGATTGATCAAGCCTTCGCACTATACAAGCGTGTGGGAATTCGCAACGTAAAAATTGGTCAGGTGGGCTCTATGCTTAATTTAAAGGAATACCACCAAAGTCAGTATGGTGTGCGCTACTACCGTTACGTTCTTAAAAAAGCTGCAGAATATGGCCTTGCTATTAACTTTCACGAACCTGTAAAAGATACAGGAGAACGCCGCACTTACCCTAACATGATGGCTCGCGAAGGTGCCCGTGGTATGGAGTACAACGCGTGGAGCGAAGGTAATCCCGCTAATTATGAAACCATATTACCCTTTACAAGAATGCTATCGGGTCCTATGGATTTTACACCAGGCGTGATAGACGTAGAGGTTAAACAGGGTTATCCGGGAAGACGGGTACATACTACCGCTGCAAAACAGCTGGCATTATATGTAACGCTTTATTCACCAATACAAATGCTTGCCGATTTGCCTGAAAATTATGCCGGCCAACCGGAATTTCAATTTCTTAAAGACGTACCTACAGACTGGGAAGATACAAAAGTGATTGATGGTGTTATAGGGGAATATATAACGACTGCGCGCAAGGACAGAAATAGCGCCGACTGGTTTGTGGGAACCCTTACAAACGAAAAAGCACACGACTTCGAATTGCAACTAACGTTTCTTGATCCTAGTGCAAGATATGAGGCGCAAATATATGCCGATGCTCAGGGTACTGATGAAACGCACAATCCTGGTGAGGTAAGCGTATCTAAAAAAATAGTAACTGCAAAAGACAAGCTTTCAATGCACCTTGGCGGTTCTGGCGGTGCTGCAATCCGCTTTAAAAAACTATAATAGCAACGCATGAAGTTACATACCATAACATTATTTATACTGATAGCAACCCCTTTGTGGTCACAGCAAAAGTATCCATTTCAGAATCCAAACATTGATACAGAAAAGCGTATAGACAATCTGCTTAAGCTCATGACGCTTGATGAAAAGATCATGGCGCTTAGCACTAACCCTTCTGTACCAAGGCTGGGTGTAAAAGGTAGCGGGCATGTAGAGGGTTTGCACGGCCTTGCATTAGGCGGGCCCGGACATTGGGAAGGTAAAGGAAAAGAACCTGTAACTACAACTACTTTTCCTCAGGCATACGGCTTAGGTGAAACATGGGACACCGATTTGCTGCAAAAGATAGCAAATGCAGAAGCTATTGAAACCCGTTATGCGTACCAGCATTACAACCGGGGCGGCCTTGTTGTTCGTGCCCCAAATGCAGACTTAGCGAGAGATCCCCGTTGGGGACGTACCGAAGAGAGTTTTGGAGAAGATGCTTTTTTTAATGGTACCATGACGGTGTCTTTTGTAAAAGGGCTTCAGGGCGGCGACAGCAAATATTGGCAAACTGCAGCGTTAATGAAGCACTTTTTAGCCAATAGTAATGAGGATGGCCGTACATACACATCATCTGATTTTGATGAAAGGTTGTTACGGGAATATTATTCTGTACCTTTCAGGATGGGAGTAGAAGATGGTGGATCGCGCGCTTACATGGCTGCATACAACAAAATAAACGGTATACCGGCTATGGTGCATCCTATCCTTAAAGATATTACGGTAAATGAATGGGGACAGAACGGAATTATTTGCACCGACGGCGGAGCTTTTAAATTACTATTGTCTGATCATAAGTATTATCCTGACCAGTACCTTGGGGCAGCGGCCGCTGTAAAGGCAGGAATTAATCAGTTCCTTGATGATTACCAGGACAGCGTGTATGGAGCTATTGCAAATGGCTATCTTAAAGAAAAAGATATCGATGAAGTACTGCGTGGTGACTACCGTGTCATGATAAAACTTGGCCTGCTCGATGAAGGTACTGACAATCCATACGCCGCCATTGGTACGCAAAGAGACGCCAAAGACCCGTGGACTACAGAGGCCCACAAAAAGCTGGCGCTGGAGGTAACGCAAAAATCTATTGTGCTGTTAAAGAACGATCCTGCAAATCAATTACTGCCTATAGACCGCACTAAAGTAAAACGTATTGCGGTTATCGGCCCGCGAGCCAATGAGGTTTTATTAGACTGGTATAGCGGCACCCCACCCTACACTATTACTCCCCTTGCCGGCATAAAAGCAAAGGCAGGAGAAAATATAGAAGTTGCCTACGCTCTTAACAACGCTGATGGTAAAGCCGCTTTGATTGCAAAAAGTGCCGACCTGGTTATTGTACTAATTGGTAATCACCCGTGGTGCAATGCGGGCTGGGCAGACTGCCCTGTGCCAAGTAATGGCAAAGAAGCTGTAGACCGCCAGTCGATAACTTCAGAACATGAAGACCTCGTTAAAATAGCTTATCACGCCAACCCTAATACGGTTGCCGTACTTATAAGCAGCTTTCCGTATGCTATAAACTGGACTCAGGAGCATGTGCCCGCCATTGTGCACATGACACAAAACAGCCAGGAAACAGGATCGGCATTAGCCAATGTGCTTTTTGGCGATTATAACCCGGCAGGAAGGTTAACACAAACATGGGTAAAAGACGTTACAGATCTTCCTCCGTTATTAGATTATAACATTCGTAATGGCCGAACTTATATGTATTTTAAAGGTAAGCCACTTTATGCATTTGGTTATGGCTTAAGTTATACTACCTTTACTTACAAGGCTATGGAAACCAACGCTGCTAAATTATCTAAAAATGGCAGCCTCACAGTAACCATCACTCTAACTAATAAAGGTAGCCGCGATGGCGATGAAGTAGTGCAATTGTATGTTAAACACAAAAACTCTAAAATAGCACGCCCTGAAAAAGAACTAAAGGCTTTTAAAAGAATTTTTATAAAAGCAGGCCGGTGGCGCATCTGACGCTATTGCCCTAAAAAAAGATATTACCATTAATTAACCCAACACAAAATGAAGAACAAAGTTTTATGCCTTGGTACTGCATTGATGCTCCTGACGGTATCGTGTAAAGAAGAAAAAACTACCACAACTACCACAGCAGAAGGTAAAGAAGTATCGGCTGTTTATGAAGGTAAAGACCTTAGCGATGAGTATGATGCTAAGATAGACGAGATTGTAAGCAAAATGACCCTTGAAGAAAAAGTGGGTATGCTGCACGGCTATAGCATGTTTACAAACCAGGGCACCGAGCGTCTTGGTATCCCTGAGGTACATATGGCCGATGGTCCTCTTGGTGTTCGTGAAGAAATTGAGCGTATGAGCTGGGCGCCTGCCGGCCGCACCGATGATTTTGCTACCTACTACCCTGCAGGCGCAGGACTGTCGGCTACGTGGAACCCCGAAATGGCACACACCTTTGGTAAATCAATTGGCGAAGAAGCCAGAGCACGTGGCAAGGATGTACTCTTAGCACCGGCATTTAATATAATACGCACCCCACTTGGCGGCCGTACTTATGAGTATATGACCGAAGATCCATTTTTAAACAAAACCCTCATTGTACCTTACGTTACCGGCGTACAGGAACAGGATGTTGCAGCATGTGTTAAGCACTATGCAGCAAACAACCAGGAAACAAACAGAGGTACATTAGATGTACTTATGGACGAGCGTACACTACGCGAAATTTACCTACCTGCTTTTCAGGCGTCTGTTACGCAGGCACATGCTTACAGCGTTATGGGTGCTTACAACAAATTTAGAGGCGATTATCTTTGCGAAAGCCCGTATATGCTGCAAACTATCCTAAGGGACGAGTGGGGCTTTAAAGGAATTGTTATAAGCGACTGGGATGCGGTGCACAGCACAAAAAAAGCACTTGAAGCCGGAACCGACCTCGAGATGGGCACTAACAAACCGTCTTTTGATGAATTTTATTTTGCTAAACCCCTTCTCGCTGCTGTAAAAGCCGGTACTGTAAAAGAAGCTGAAATAGACAAGCACGTTAAAAGAACACTTAAACTACTCTTCAACCTTAAAGCAATGGGTACCGCAAAGGATCGTGCTAAGGGCAGTATCAGCACAGAAGCGCATTTTAAAGATGCCTACAACATTGCTTCAGAATCAGTGGTGCTTCTTAAAAATAGTGAAAACCTGTTGCCTCTTAAAACAGATGGTGTAAAAAGTATCGCAGTAATTGGCGCAAATGCAACTGCAAAACATGCCCAGGGTGGCTTTGGTGCCGGTGTAAAAACCAAACGTGAGGTTACCCCTCTGGAGGCACTTACCGCTAAACTGCCAAAATCGGTTACAATTAATTATGCCGAAGGTTACAAAACCGAATTCAAGCCTAAGAAAGAAATGAAATTTGGTGAAGTTACACAGGAGGCAAAAGAGACTGTAAATGAACTTAACCCTAAGATGGTTGCAGATGCTGTAGCTGCTGCTAAAAAATCAGATGTTGCGATCCTGTTTGTAGGTTCTAACCGTAACTATGAAACAGAAGCATCTGACCGTAGCGACTTATCACTTCCTTTTGGACAAGAAAAACTTATAGCTGCTGTTAAAGCGGCAAATCCTAAAACTATTGTAGTATTTGTAGCCGGTGCTCCTTTTGATATCAACACGATTGAAAAAGAACATTCAACAATTGTATGGAGCTGGTATAACGGGTCTGAAGGTGGTAATGCACTCGCAGATATCCTTCTTGGTAAAGTAAACCCATCTGGTAAATTGCCATGGACTATGCCGAAAAAATTATCAGATTCTCCTGCACATGCTACCAACAGTTTTCCTGGTGGTGTAACTGCAGAGTATAAAGAAGGCCTGTTAGTAGGTTACCGTTGGTTCGATACTAAAAACATAGAGCCGCTTTATCCATTTGGCTATGGCATGTCATACACAACTTTCGAACTATCGGGCGCGAAGGCCGATAAAAAATCGTACGGTGCAGATGAAACCATTAAAATTACTGTTGAAGTTAAAAACACCGGTAAAACCGATGGTAAAGAGGTGGTGCAGTTGTATTCTGCAAAAGCAGATTCTAAAGTTAGCCGCGCCGCTAAAGAGCTAAAAGGTTTTAACAAAGTATCAGTAAAGGCAGGAAGCACAGAAACTGTAACAATTACAGTTCCCGTTAAAGAACTTGCTTACTATGACGTTACTACTAAAAAATGGACGGTAGAACCGGGTACTTATACGTTTAAACTTGGTAACTCATCAAGAAATATTAAAGGTGAAGTAACTATATCTGTAAAATAAATTCTATTCAGCAAGGCTCCGGAAATAACATAGAATGTTTTTCCGGAGTTTTTATATGCAATCGGTATGAAAAAAACATTATTATCTTTTACCGCTCTGGTTGTGCTTTCGGGATGTTCAACTGCTCAAAATACTGCACCCAAAAAAATGCATTACGAACCCACATGGGAATCTTTAGCACAGTATGATGAAACCGCCGAATGGTTTAAAGATGCAAAATTTGGTATTTATGCGCATTGGGGTGTGCTCTCTGTACCGGCTTATGCAAACGACTGGTATCCCCGCAACATGCACGTAGTGGGTAGTGATGAGAACAAACACCAGGTGGCAACTTACGGGCCGCTTAATAAATTTGGCTACCATGATTTTGTACCCATGTTTAAGGCCGAAAATTTTAATGCTGACGAGTGGGCCGACCTTATGGTTAAAGCCGGGGCAAAATTTGGCGGGGTTGTGGCAGAGCACCACGATGGCTGGAGCAACTGGAACAGCAAAATAAACCCATGGAACAGTATGGCTATGGGGCCGCACCGGGATATAGTGGGCGAACTGGCAAAGGCTATACACGGGCGCGGATTAAAACTGGTAACCTCTTTTCATAAAGATCGTAACCTGCAAATAAATAAAGATAACCCGGACAAGTGGCTGGATGATATTTCATACTTTCCTTATAATAAAGATATGGCTACTTCATCTACAGACCCGTTGCTCAGCATAATGTATGGCAATATTCCGCAGGAGCAGTTTTATAAGAACTGGTTAGGAGAACTGGGCGAACTTATTGACAATTATTCGCCAGACCTAATCTATTTTGACAGCAAAATGAGCAAGATACCTGAGCATTACAAACAGGAATTTTTAGCACATTATTTTAACCACTCGGTTCAAAAAAAGCAGCAGGTGGTTGTTACGCATAAAGAAGGAGAATTACCTAAAACAGTAAGCCTTGAAGATTTTGAAAAAGGGCGTAACAACGCAATTACGCAGGATTTTTGGCTCACAGACGAAACGGTTTCTGTAGGCAGCTGGAGTTATACCAATAATTTAGGCCTTAAAACCGCTGATGAAATTATAGATCTTTTAGCAGACATTGTGAGTAAAAATGGAGCTTTAATGCTAAATGTATCGCCCATGGCAAACGGTACGATACCGCAAAACCAACAGGAAATTTTACTTAGCATAGGTAAATGGCTTAGTGTAAACGGAGAAGCTATTTATGGCAGCCGTACCTGGAATGTATATGGCGAAGGGCCGGCGAAACTGGAGAAAGGCGGAATGTTTGTAGATAAGGTAACCTATGGCGCAAGAGATATTCGTTACACACGCAAGGGCACTACTATATATGCCATAGTATTAGGCTGGCCGGGAGATAGCAGTGTAGTAACGTTACAATCTTTTACTGGCAAAACGCTTAACACTGTACCTAAAATTAAAAATGTTACGGTATTAGGTTCTTCTGAAGCTATAAAATATAGCCTCGACGAAAACGGCCTGCACTTTACAACGCCATCTAAAAAAACAGATGACAAAGCATTTGTGCTGAAAATTGAAACAAAATAGATAAGAAATTTAAGGCAGCCGTGCCGGCTGCCTTTACTTTATATAGTTCCTATTATCTTATCGAGTACCCAGTTGCTGTGTGCCCCCGTATGTCCTGTGGAAGGATGGGTTATGTTACCCAGCAAGTGTTCTCTCATATTTTGAACGTGGTAGAGCTGTATATTTTCAGGATGGTCTATAACAAGTTCTTCACGGCCGGCGGCGTTAGTTAGAACAAGTGGCACTTCATCAAAAACAGCAAATGTAATGGTACCCGCACTGCCGTAAATAGTAACCGAATCAGCTTTTTCGTAAGCTCCAAAGTTCCAACTACCGGTACCTGTAACGCCCGACTCATGCAGCCAGCTCGCAGCAGCAGCATCTTTGGCAGTATAGAGTCCTTGCTGGTTAAGGCTTACGCCTGCTACGTCTTTTACATTGCCAAAAAAGTAAATAAAAAGATCGAGGCCATGGCTGGCAAGGTCTTCAAAATAACCGGCGGCAGCAATTTTAGCATCGGTACGCCAATTGTATTCGCCCGAAATATCAATAGCCGATGGGGTTTTAGTAAGGTGCCAGTGCAAGTTGCGAACCGTGCCAATACGGCCCTCCTCTATCCATTGTTTAACTTTTAGAAAACGTGGCAGCGAGCGGCGATAATAAGCCACAAATAAAGGTAGAAACTTTGCATCAAAGGCATTGGTTATCTCTACGCAATCAGCATAGTTGGGAGCCATAGGTTTTTCTATACAGCAAGGTTTTCCTGCCTGGGCCACTTTAAGGGCGTAAAATTTGTGCGTATCCGGTGGTGTAGCAATGTAAACTGCATCAATTTCGGGGTCGTTTATAAGTGCATCTGCATCGGCACCATATTTATCTATGTTGTGGCGTCGCGCATAATCAGCTGCTTTATCAATATCACGACGCATAACGGCCTTAATTTCAAAGCCCTCTGTTTTTTGGTATGCCGGGCCGCTTTTACGCTCTGTAACATCGCCACAGCCTATAATGCCCCAACGAATTGTTTTTTTGTTTTCCATATTGGTTGTTTAATTTGCGATGTTAAAGTTAAATATTTTAATGAAATAAACTTATGGTCTTATTGACTTTATTTGAGATATATTTGTAAATTGCGTCATCTAATACAGCGTTATAATTATGATATTTATAAATTAGGACCAAAAAATTAAATAAAGTAGAATATCCATTAACTATCCGTGCTACTTCTACAACTACTGCGTTGAGCATATATAAAAAATAACCATTATAAGTGCATACTTAGGTACACACTAATTTTACAGCAAATACTTATTAAAAAATACTTATTAATGATACGAAAAAAAATACACATCTTATTGGCAGGTTTGCTGCTGGCCGGCTGCTCTGCTAAACAATACCAAATGATTGATGGTGGTGTTGTGGTGAACGTAAAGCAAAAAACAAAAAACGACACACGAAAAGTGCGCCTGCAGGTATTACGCGACGAACTTATTCATGTATCTGCCACCCCGGATAATGACTTTCCTAAAGACTCTACACTTATAATTGTACCGGGAATTAAAAATGCTCCCTTTACTGTAGATACGAGTCATAAAGACTCTATCATGCTGGTAACTTCGCGTTTAAACGTATTGGTCTCCAATCTTGATGGTGGTGTAAATTTTAAGGATAAAAACGGAAAACTTATACTTGCAGAAAAACAAGGCGGCGGTAAGACCTTTACACCCATCGAGGTAGAAGGTACTAAAGGATTCTCTGTAAGGCAAATATTTAATTCGCCGGCAGATGAGTCGTTTCATGGTTTGGGGCAGCACCAGGCCGACGAATTTAATTATAAAGGCAAAAGCGAGGAACTTTTTCAATACAACACTAAAGTCTCTGTACCCTTTATAGTATCAAATAAAAACTACGGCCTGCTGTGGGACAGTTACTCATTAAGCCGTTTTGGCGACAGCCGCCCTTACAAGCAGCTTAATGCGGTATTTAAACTGTATGATAAAAAAGGAAATCCGGGGTCTTTAACCGGAACATATACATCTAAAGATAAAGGCGTAGCCAATTTAGTGCGCAGTGAAGAGTCTATTTACTTTGAAGATATCAAGAGCATAAAAAACCTTCCTAAAAACTTCCCTTTAAAAAATGCAGATGTAACCTATGAAGGAGATATTGAGGCACCGGAGAGCGGCGACTTTAAATTTACGCTATATTATGCAGGATATGTAAAAGTTTACTTAAACAATAAATTAGTAGTACCAGAACGCTGGAGAACAGCTTGGAACCCTAATAGCTACAAATTTACCATGCCGCTTGAAGCGGGTAAGCGAGTGCCGTTACGTATAGAATGGCAGCCGGACGGCGGCACTTCATATTGTGGTTTGCGTGCCTTAACACCGCAGCAGCAAGATGAAAAAAACAATCAGGTGTGGTGGAGTGAGATGAACAAAAAACTGGACTATTATTTTGTTTATGGTAATGATGCAGATGAAGTTATTAAGGGCTACCGTACGCTAACAGGAAAATCTCAAATAATGCCTAAATGGGCTATGGGTTACTGGCAAAGCCGTGAGCGCTACAAAACGCAGGATGAAATTTTAGCAAACCTGAAAGAATTCAGGAAACGCAAAATACCGATTGACAATATTGTTTTAGACTGGAACTACTGGGAAGAAGATGCATGGGGAAGCCATGAATTTGACAAAAAGCGTTTTCCTGACCCTCAGGGCATGGTAGACTCTATTCATGCAATGAACGGAAAAATGATGATCTCTGTATGGCCAAAATTTTACAAGACCACAGAGCACTTTAAAGAATTTGACCGAAAAGGCTGGATGTACCAACAGGCCATTAAAGACAGCGTTCGCGACTGGGTGGGCCCTGGTTATGTAGGTTCATTTTATGATGCTTACAGCGGCGGTGCCCGTAAGTTATTCTGGAAACAGATTTATGATAACCTATACCCATTAGGCATTGATGCCTGGTGGATGGATGCAAGCGAGCCTAACGTACTTGACTGTACAGATATGGACTACCGTAAGGCACTTTGCGGCCCTACAGCGTTAGGATCTTCTACAGAGTATTTTAATACGTATGCCTTAATGAACGCCGAAGCTATTTATGATGGGCAGCGCAGCGTTGCGCCAAATAAAAGGGTGTTTTTATTAACGCGGTCGGGTTTTGCTGGTTTACAGCGTTATTCTACTGCTACCTGGAGTGGCGATATTGCTACACGCTGGGAAGATATGAAAGCGCAAATATCTGCCGGGTTAAATTTTGCAGTAAGTGGTATTCCTTACTGGACTATGGATATAGGCGGATTTTGTGTAGAAGACAGATATGTTGCCGGACAACAGCAGTATGATAAAAACGGACAGGAAAATAAAGACTATAAAGAATGGAGAGAGCTTAATGCACGTTGGTTCCAGTTTGGTGCCTTTGCCCCACTGTACAGGGCGCATGGCCAGTTTCCGTTCCGCGAACCATGGAATATTGCACCCGAAGGACACCCTGCTTATAAATCTATTGTGTACTACACTAACTTAAGATACAGGCTTATGCCCTACATTTATACAATGGCCGGCATGACGCATTTTAATGATTATACCATTATGCGCCCGTTGTTCATGGATTTTGCGGCTGATAATAAAGTAGAAAATATAAGCGACCAGTTTATGTTTGGCCCCGCGTTTATGGTATGCCCTGTTTACAGTTATGAGGCGCGTAACCGTAATGTGTACTTTCCTGCCGGATCTAACTGGTATGATTTTTATACCGGAAAGTATATAACAGGAGGAAAACAAATTAGTGTAGATGCCCCTTATGAGCGTATACCATTGTTTATAAAAGAAGGTTCTATTGTTCCTGTAGGACCGGAAATACAATATACTGGTGAAAAAAAGGCAGATAAAATTGTAATCTATGTTTACAAGGGTAAAGATGGTAGTTTTACATTGTATGAAGATGAAGACAGCAATTATAACTACGAAACGGGTAAATATGCAAATATTGCCTTTACGTATAACAACGCAACTAACACGCTAACTATTGGCGAACGCAAAGGGCAATTTGACGGAATGCTTAAAACCCGCACGTTTGTAGTTGTAACTGTTAGTAAAGACAAACCTAAAGCATTCAACTATGATGCCGATGGACAAAGTATAACTTATAACGGTACGGAACAAAAGGTTACCCTTAAATAATCATTAACTGAATATTGAAATTTACACGTAAAAAGCACGGTTTATCGTGCTTTTTACATTTATACCGTAACGCAATTAAATTAGAATGAAAAAGATATTCCTCTTTATAATGTTTCTTAGCCTGCCACTATTTTGTGGTCATGCACAGGGTTACAAGAACCCGATCATTCCCGGCTTTCATCCTGACCCCAGCATTTGCAGAGTGGGTGATGATTACTATTTAGTTACCAGTAGTTTCGAGTTTTTTCCCGGTGTACCACTCTTTCATAGTAAAGATCTTATCAATTGGGAACAGACAGGCCACTGTTTAACGAGGCCGTCCCAATTACCGTTACAAAAAGCAGGTTCGTCGGCAGGTATATATGCCCCTACGATAAGATATAACGATGGTACCTTTTATATGATCACCACCAATGTTTCCGGTAAAGGAAACTTTATTGTACATACAAAAGATATACGAGGCGAATGGTCTGATCCTGTATGGTTGGACCAAAAAGGTATTGACCCATCGTTATATTTTGAAGATGGCAAATGTTATTTAACCACAAATCCTGACAACACTATTTATTTGAGCGAAATTAATCCGATTACAGGCAAGCAATTAACCGCAAGTAAACCCTTATGGGGTGGTACAGGTGGCCGTTACCCGGAGTCGCCGCATCTCTATAAAAAAGATGGTTGGTATTACCTGATGATATCTGAAGGTGGAACAGAATATGGACATAAAGTTACTATTGCACGCAGTAAGCACATAGATGGGCCGTATGAGTCTAACCCTGCAAATCCTATTTTAACACATGCCAATGCAAATACCCAAATGAGCCCAATACAGGGCACCGGCCATGCCGACTTTGTACAGGCCACCGATGGATCATGGTGGATGGTATGTTTAGGTTTCAGGCCGCAATCCGGACTGCACCACATGTTAGGGCGCGAAACTTTTCTTGCGCCTGTGCGCTGGGATACTAATGCCTGGCCTGTTGTAAATGGCAACGGAACGATAGATCTTAACATGAACGTTGCCACATTAACACAACAGCCTTTTAAAAAACAGGAGGTTAGCAATATTTTTAATGTCGATAAACTTGGTAGTGAGTGGAACTATCTTAGAAACCCTCTTACCTCGAATTATTCACTCAGTGAAAAAAAGGGGTCACTTCGTTTAAAAGCAACCCAGGTTACGCTGCAGGATGTTGATTCTCCAACGTTTGTGGGCCGCAGGCAGCAGCACGTAAATTTTAAGGCAACAACTTCATTAAATATTTTTGATGCAAAAGATGGAGATGAGTCTGGCATAACGATTTACATGAATAACACGTCGCACTACGATCTTGTGCTTAAACAGGCCGCGGGAGGCAAGCGCGTGATTGCATTACAATACCGCATGGGTGAGCTAAACCATACCGCTGCGGAAATTACAATACCAAATACAACTATACATCTTCAGGTTACAGGCGATAATAACTTTTATTACTTCGCTTATTCTACCAGCGGTAACGATTTTAAACCCATAGGGAAAATAAATGTGGCTTACATAAGCTCTGAGACAGCCGGCGGGTTTACGGGAATATACCTTGGCCTGTTTGCTACTTCTAAAAGTAAATCTTCGAAGGCGTATGCAGATTTTAACTCATTTGAATATACAGGAGAATAATTGACCATCGACAAACCCTTGACACAATATTATACAATCAAATCTTAATAATTATGTTTAGAAATCTAATGATTAGTGGCTTTAAGTTTAACAAGTTGTGGCACAAAAATTTTGCATATGCTATTTTTATGTCCATGGCTTTTATAGGCGCCGTACATAGTCAGGAAAAAGAAGTAAAACGTGCCATTACTGTAGATTTTAATAAATCGTCGGGCCCGTTAAATACAATGTTTAAACAATGTATAGGAGCCGGGCGAGCAAACGAAGGATTACGGGCCGACTGGCAGCAGCAGTTAGCCTACGTAAAAAAAGAGTGTGATTTTAAATATATACGTATGCACGGCCTACTTACCGACGATATGGCTATATATAGAGAAGATAGCAAAGGCAATGCAGAGTATAATTACCAGTATGTAGATGCGCTGTATGATTATCTTTTGAGTATAGGTATTAAGCCATTTGTAGAGTTAGGCTTTATGCCACAAGCACTCGCGAGTGGCGATAAAACTCTTTTTTGGTGGCGCGGCAATGTTACTCCGCCAAAAGATTTTACAAAATGGGAGGCACTTATTCGCAATTTAACCGCGCATTTTACCGAACGTTATGGTGCAGAAGAAGTGAAATCATGGTATTTTGAAGTATGGAACGAACCTAACCTAAAAGATTTTTGGACAGGAACACAGGATGAATATTTTAAACTGTACGCAACTGCGGCTACGGCAATTAAGAGCGTAAATAAAGATTATAAAGTAGGAGGACCGGCAACTGCGGGGGCAGACTGGATTCCTGAAACTATAGCTTTCTGTAAAAAGAATAATGTACCGATGGATTTTGCCAGTACACATACTTATGGTGTAAACCAGGGCTTCCTGGATGAGTTAGGCAACACAGGTACCGTGCTTAGTAAAGACCCTATGGCAATTACCGGCGATGTGCTGAGATCCCGAAAAGAAATACAAAATTCCGCGCTGCCTAACATTGAGTTGCATTATACAGAGTGGAGCTCCTCTTATACCCCGTCTGACCCTGTGCACGATAGTCACCACCAGGCCGCCTATATTCTGGAAAAACTAAAACAGGTGGGTACAGCCGCGAACTCCATGTCCTATTGGGTTTTTACAGATATTTTTGAAGAAGCCGGTCCCCGATTTACCCCTTTTCATGGTGGTTTCGGCCTGCTTAATACGCAGGGTATTAATAAACCTGCCTTTTACTCCTACCAATTTTTAAACAAACTTGGTGCCACAGAGCTTAACAGTAGCGATGTGCGTTCATGGGCCGCCAAAAATGACAGGGGTGGCATGCAGCTTTTATTTTGGGATTACACATTTACAAGTGGTGGCGAAGGAGTAAATAACCAGCAGTATTACATTAAAGATCTTCCTGCTAAAGATAAAGGAATTGTATCTGTAACCTTAAAAGGTGTGCCTAAAGGCAAGTACAGGGTGGAATATTTTAAAGTAGGTTACAAAGCTAATGATGCATATGCCACCTATCTGGATATGGGCAAACCCTCGCAGCTTACTAGGCAACAACTTGCAGAAATAAAAAGTAAAAACGATGGAAAGCCGTTTATTACAGATACCATAACTATTAAAGCTGATGGCACATTTAGTAAAGAGATAAATCTTCGTGAAAATGATGTAATTCTTTTAAATCTTGTGAAACTATAGTAGCCACCACCTTAAAATTTGCTCTAATTTTTAGACTATTGGGAGATACACATAGCGAGCTGAGTTCTTTTAGAATTTAGCCTCCATAAGCAATATTGATATAAAAAAACTTATGTAATATTTTTAAATGTACAGAGGCTAATAACAAATCCGGTGATACGGTAAATTAAAAATCCTTCCCGTTTATGGGAAGGATTTTTAGCATTAATTATTACTCTATATTATAGAAATGTACCAAATCGCTCAAAATGGCAAGTGTACCCATTAGGATTTTTAACAAGGTAGTCCTGATGATAACCTTCGGCTGTCCAAAACCTGGTAAAAGGCTCTAAAGTCGTGACAACCTTTCCTGGCCACCGCTTAGATTCGTTTACGATGTCTATCACTTCGTTTGCTACTTTTTCTTCATCGTGGTCCTGAATAAATATTGTAGACCGGTAGCCCGCTCCCCGGTCGTTTCCCTGCCTGTCTACAGTTGTTGGATCGTGCACCCTGAAGAAATAATCTAAAAGTTCTTTATAGGTAATTACTTCAGGATCATAAGTAATTTCTAAACCCTCTGCATGTCCAGGATGATTTTGATACGTCGGGTTTTCATTTTGTCCGCCCAGGTATCCTACTTCGGTATCTTTAACACCGGGGAGCACCCGGAAAAGATCTTCCATACCCCAAAAACATCCGCCGGCAATATATGCTTTTCTTAAATTTCCCATCACTTTACTTTCTTTATGCTACTAAATTAAACTGAACATCCATATAGGATTATCAGATACTAAAATTACAAAATAGCAGCTTAATCCTATAGAATTTCAGCAATTTTAATATGACTTTATACTATCAGGTAATAGCCTGAGCCACTAACTGCTCAATCTATGTGCGAATATGCTGCTTTATATCGGCCGGCATATTAATTAAGGCATCAAAAAATTGATCTTTTAACACCCGCAATTAAAAAAATGCCACTACATTTGTCTCTAACTTTAGGGGTGTCTACCAATGTAGGCTGAGATTTTACCCTCTGAACCTGATGCAGCTCATACTGCCGTAGGGAAAAGTAAGATGACTTCTGTAGTACGACTGTGTACTGCTCCAGACATTCCTAAAGTATATAATTAATTATACACTTATAAGGAATGGAACTTACAATTAATAATCAACAACGGCATTTAAATCACAACGAAATAACTATACAGGCTTTGCTTGATATAGAGTCTCCGGCTAAACAAAAAGGGATTGCTGTAGCTGTAAATAGCTGTGTTATTCCTAAAACCGACTGGGATAGCTATGCCTTATCCCACAATGATCAAGTACTCATTATTTCTGCAACTCAGGGCGGGTAAATATTATATGCAAACTCCTTTTATTATAAACAAAGGGCATAGATAATTTGATGTTTAAAGTCCTGCCTAAATCAGACCAGAAATTATATTTAAGATATGATAGTTATCACAAACCCGTGTGCTGTAAAAAATGAAGCATTTATTATCAATCAATTATTTGATAATGGACTGGAAGTCTTGCACCTAAGGAAACCGGAAGCTACTATTGAAGATTTAAAACGTCTTATAGAGCTCATTAGGCAGGAATTCCATTCACAACTATCATTACACCAGTATCATGAAATAGCGATAAATTATACTATAAACAGGCTTCATTTTACAGAGAAAATGAGGCAACAACCTGAGAATGCGTTGTTGCATTTTAACAAAGGTAAGCAACAGATATTTTCGACATCCGTGCATACGATGGATAGTTTTAATTCCCTGCATGACACTTTCGATTATGCATTTTTAAGCCCGGTGTACGACAGTATTTCGAAAGCGGGTTACAAGGCGGGCTTTGACTGCACTGCACCACTTAAGAACCGGACAAACTTTACAGCTAAGCTTATAGGTTTAGGCGGCATAAAACACGAAAACTGCAAACGTACAATAGATTCAGGCTTTGATGATGTTGCGTTATTGGGTGCCATTTGGTTGGCTGATGATCCGTTAAAGGAATATAAAAAATGTAAAAAGGCAATAAATAACAACCATGTATAGTAAACTACAATATATATCACAGGGAAATACTGCAGCACAGCAGCTAAATGCAATAAAAAATGCTGTAGATGCTGGGTGTAACTGGATACAGCTACGCTACAAAAATGTACCTGAACCAGAAGTTTTAAGCCTTGCACTAACTGTAAAGAAAGCACTTTATGGTTACGATTGCACCTATATAATAAACGATCATCCGGAGGTTGCAAAAGAGGTTGATGCAGATGGATTACACTTGGGTTTAGATGATATGCCTATATCAAGAGCGCGAAAAATCATAGGACCGAATAAAATTATTGGCGGCACCGCCAACACCTTAACTCATGTTATACAACGACATAACGAAGGATGTAATTATATAGGCCTTGGCCCCTACCGTTTTACTACAACCAAAGAAAAGTTGAGCCCAGTATTGGGCATTGAAGGATACACATCTATTATTGCAGCACTAAAAGAGCGCAATATAAAAACGCCCATTTTTGCTATTGGCGGCATACAGGAGGATGACATCTCGCCTATATTGCAAACGGGTATTTACGGAGTGGCTCTTTCGGGCCTAATTACTAACCATGAGGATAAAAAAAATTTACTAACAAAATTATACACTCTATGCAGCCACTAAAAATTACAGATAAAACCTTTAACTCCCGCCTGTTTTTAGGGACAGGAAAATTTGGCTCGAACAAAGTTATGGAAGATGCCGTACTTGCATCCGGCAGTGAACTCGTTACTGTAGCCCTGAAACGTATCGACCTGCAAACAGATACTGATGCTTTGTTAAACAGCCTGCTACACCCGCAAATTAACCTGCTCCCCAATACATCTGGCGCGCGAACCGCTAACGAGGCAGTTTTTGCAGCGCAACTGGCGCGTGAAGCATTAGAGACGAACTGGCTGAAACTCGAAATCCATCCGGATCCCAAATACCTGCTGCCTGACCCCATAGAAACACTTAAAGCCACAGAAGAGCTTGCTAAACTGGGCTTTGTTATACTGCCGTACATACACGCCGACCCAGTTTTATGCAAACGGCTGGAAGATGCAGGCACTGCTGCCGTAATGCCATTAGGCGCACCCATTGGGAGTAATAAGGGTTTGCGTACAGCCGACTTTTTAGAAATCATTATTCAGCAAAGCAATGTGCCGGTAATTGTAGATGCCGGTATAGGTGCGCCATCTCATGCAGCATTAGCTATGGAACTTGGTGCTGATGCAGTGTTAGTTAATACTGCTATTGCCGTTGCAGGAAATCCTGTACTAATGGCCGAAGCTTTTAAAGAGGCAGTTATTGCCGGCAGAAAAGCGTTTGAAGCCAAACTGGCAGGTGTTGTAAATACTGCCGTGGCTTCAAGCCCGCTCACTTCTTTCTTATTTGATAATTAGCGACATCTATGACAACATTTAAAGACGTTTTTGATTCTTATAGCTGGGACGATGTAAGCAAAAAGATTTACAGCAGTACAGCACACGACGTACAGCAGGCATTAGCAAGCAACAAACGTACATTGTACGACTTTCTGGCACTCATATCTCCGGCTGCACAACCATTCTTAGAACAAATGGCGCAGGCAAGCAGGGCGCTTACGCAAAAACGCTTTGGGAAGACCATACAAATGTATGCGCCCATGTACCTAAGCAACGAGTGCCAGAACATTTGTACGTATTGCGGGTTCAGCCTTGACAATAAGCTGAAGCGTAAAACACTTACGGACAAGGAGATATTACAGGAATGCGAGGCTTTAAAAAGCGCAGGATTTGACCATGTACTGTTAGTTACCGGCGAGGCAAACCAAACGGTAAATGTTGATTACTTTTTGAATGCAGTAGGCCTCTTAAAAGATAAATTTGCCAATATATCTGTAGAAGTTCAACCACTTAGTAGCGATGAATATAAGGCATTGCATGAAGTTGGGGTATATTCAGTCCTGGTATATCAGGAAACTTACCACAGGGATGTTTACAAAGTATATCACCCCAAAGGAAAGAAATCTAATTTTGATTTCAGGCTCGAAACACCCGATAGGGTTGGTACATCCGGAATACATAAAATAGGCCTTGGTGTGCTGTTAGGACTGGAAGACTGGCGTACAGACAGTTTTTTTAATGCGTTGCATCTCGATTACCTGCAACGGCATTACTGGCAAAGCAAATATTCGGTATCATTCCCAAGGCTGCGGCCGGCAGAAGGAATTATTGAACCAAATTTTATAATGACCGATAAAGATATGGTGCAGCTTATATGTGCTTATCGCTTATGGAATGAAGATTTGGAAATCTCTGTATCTACAAGAGAGAGCGAAAGGTTTAGAGATAACATAATATCATTAGGAACTACCAGTATGAGTGCGGGCTCTAAAACAAATCCGGGAGGATATGTGGTAGACCCTGAATCTTTAGAGCAGTTTGAAACCAGCGATGAACGTTCGGCTGCAGAAATTGCTGCATTAATATCAAATGCAGGATATGAACCAATATGGAAAGATTGGGATAAAATGTATACATTATGAATGCTATTGACACTTTTTTACGCTACAGCAGGCAAATGATGGTTCCTGAAATTGGTGCAGAAGGTCAGCAAAAACTTATAAATTCTAAGGTTTTAGTAATTGGTGCCGGTGGGCTGGGCTGCCCTATCTTACAATACCTGGCGTGTGCGGGAGTGGGAACAATTGGTATAATAGATTTTGATGTTATTGAGCTGCACAACCTGCACCGTCAAATTTTGTATAATGATAAACAAACAGGAAAGAGCAAAGCGATAGTTGCTGCAGAAGCTTTAAAGCAATTGGCCCCACACGCTACATTTCAAATTTTAGATGAAAAGTTGACTCAGGCGAATGCCTTACAAACACTTAAAAGTTATGACCTAATTGTAGACGGAAGCGACAACTTTGTAACACGCTATCTGGTTAATGATACGTGCGTGCAATTAAACAAACCACTGGTTTATGGCAGTATCCTCAATTTTGAAGGCCAGATAGCAGTCTTTAATAATAACGGCGGCAAAAACTTAAGGAATTTGTTTCCTGAACCGCCTAATGCAGGGGATGTGCCTAATTGCAGCCTTAATGGGGTAATAAATACGCTACCGGGCATTATAGGAACAATGATGGCTCAGGAAACTATTAAGTTATTATGTAATATGCCTGTACTATACAATGAACTGTTGATTTTTAATACATTACAATGGAGCCTTTTAAAAATTTCATTTTAGTCGTTGTAGTTCTTTTTCAAAAACATTTTTATTCAAATCGAATTGCTACAGCATGATTTTGATCGCAGTATATAGCTGGTTAAAACAATAGTGTTATATTTACACTTGTCTTAATATTTAAACAGCTCATCTACTTTATTGTAAGTAAATAAAATCGGTTATCAGAATGAAAATTAAACATACACTTATTCTCTCATTTTTATTTTCCTGTTCGCTACAAGCACAGACTGTTACTTCGGACAGTCCGGATAGAAAGGTTAAACTGAATGTAACTATTACAAATGGCACCTTAAACTATAGTGTACTCTACAACAAAGAAACATTTATTGCAAACTCGCCTTTAGGATTATTAAGTTCTGTAGGAGATTTTTCTAAAGACCTTACTTTAGCTAATAGCACCGAGAAAAAGATTAAAGAGTCGTATACACTAAACAGGTCTAAAGTTAGTACGGTGAATTATGCTGCAAATGAGCTGCAATTTTCTTTTACAAATAAAGAAAAAGATACGCTTCACGTTATATTCAGGGTAACCAATACCGATGTCGCCTTTAGCTACATTATACCTAAAAATGGAAAAGGAAGCACTGTGTGTACAATCGAGAAAGAAATTACAGGGTTTAAAATTCCGCAGGGGTCTACAACCTTCATTACGCCGCAGGCACCGCCGCTAAGTGGCTACGAAAAAACAAAACCTTCATACGAAGAAGAATATACACGTGAGGAACCTGCTGGTGCAAAGTCGCTACATGGCTTAGGGTACACCTACCCTGCCCTTTTTCATATCGGTAACAAAGGCTGGCTATTAGTATCAGAAACCGGCGTGAGTGGCAATTATGTAGGTACACGATTAAGCGATGCATCTTCAGATGGTACCTATAGTGTTGCATTTCCTCAAGAGGGAGAAAATAACAGTGTAGGGCCTGTTACTGCTACAGGAATACTGCCTATGCATACTTCGTGGAAAACGATAACTCTTGGCACCAGCTTAAAGCCAATCGTAGAATCTACAGCGGCAACAGATGTTGTGAAACCCGTTGTAAAATCTACTAAAATATTCAAAGCAGGCCGCGCGAGCTGGAGTTGGATAGTTTGGCAGGATGCCAGTTGTAATTATGACGACCAGGTAACTTACATAGATCTTGCTGCGAACCTTAAATGCGAATATATATTAATCGATGCGCTATGGGATGTAAATATTGGTAAAGAAAAGATGGCCGATTTGGTACGTTACGCAAAGTCGAAAAATGTGAGCGTGCTGTTGTGGTACAACTCTAATGGCAATTGGAATACGGCACCACAAACACCTAAGGATAAAATGGACAGCCATGAAGCACGCGTTAAAGAAATGCAGTGGCTACAACAAATTGGAGTTAAAGGCTTAAAGATTGATTTCTTTGGTGGAGATAAGCAGGTTACGATGAAACTATACCACGATATACTTACAGATGCTGCTACTTATGGTTTATCGGTTAATTTTCATGGCACTACCCTACCAAGAGGCTGGGAAAGAATGTACCCTAATTTTGTTAGCAGCGAAGCGGTATTGGCTTCAGAAAATCTTGTATTCCAGCAGGCATTTGCAGACAGATACCCTGCAACGGCAACGATATATCCATTTACAAGAAATGCGGTTGCATCTATGGATTTTGGGCCCGTTTTCCTGAATAGCAGGCTAAGCCGCAAACCGGACCAGGGGACAATTCGAAAAACGACCGATGCCTTCGAGATGGCTACTGCGGTTATATTCTTTTCGGCTGTGCAGCATTGGGGCCTTACGCCGGACAATCTTAAAGAAAAACCGGCCTATTTATTCGACTATCTTAAAGTTGTTCCTACAGTGTGGGATGAGACCGTTTTTATAGATGGATATCCGGGTAAATATTGCGTTATTGCACGCCGCAAAGATAAAAAATGGTATGTAGCTGCTATAAATGGCGAAGCGAACCCTAAAACGATTAAAGTAAATTTGCCGATGCTTAAGGGCAAAAAGGTATTTGAAATTAAGGATGGTAAAGACCAACAATCAGAATACAGCACCAGGAACTTTACCAACGACACCAACTACACTCTAAATTTATCTGCTAATGGGGGCACGGTAATTTATATGCCATAGTTACTCATTGTAGTACCATACAGGATAAAAAAAAAAGTTTTATACCACTATAGCAGGCTTATTGATTATAGATTTAAATATTAAATAAAAGCTAATATATACTTAGTGTAATTTTATTTCGGGATTAATAGCTAAATTGCTATGCATGGTGACAAATCCTGATGTAGTTATTATTGGTGGAGGACTTGCCGGACTGGCAAGTGCAATCCATTTGTCTAAAAACGGACTACAGGTAACGTTAATAGAAAAGTCCTGGTACCCGCGCCATAAGGTATGCGGCGAGTATATTTCTAATGAAATCTTACCCTATCTGCACTACCTTGGCTTAAATCCTGCTCAACTTGAACCTGCCCGTATTGATAAATTTGAATTTACTATAAAAAATGGCAAAGCTGCTAAAGCAACCTTGCCCTTAGGAGGTTTTGGCATCAGCAGGTACGCACTGGATAATCTCTTGTATCAAAAAGCTGTAGATAACGGTTGCACGGTTCTAAAAGATATGGTTAGCAATATCTCCTTTAAAAATGAGACATTTACCGTATCGACATCTACTACAACTTTAAGTACAAAAATAGCGTTGGGCGCATTTGGTAAACGCTCTAACCTCGACCAACATTTATCACGGGAGTTTGTTGCCAAAAAATCGCCATGGTTAGCTGTAAAGGGGCACTACTCCGGCACGTTTCCCGACGGGCTTGTAGCACTACACAACTTTAAGGGTGGCTATTGCGGAGTGTCTAAAGTCGAAAACAATGTTTTAAATATTTGCTATCTGGCAGATTATAAAACATTTAAAAAGTACAAAAACATAGACTATTATCAAAATTATGTGTTGCATAAAAACAAGCACCTCAGGTCTATTTTAAGCAATGCCACCCCACTTTTCGAAAAGCCGCTAACCATTAGCCAGATAAGTTTCGATAAAAAATTACCGGTAGAAAACCATATACTTATGGTTGGTGACACTGCCGGCCTTATCCACCCGCTTTGCGGGAACGGCATGGCTATGGCAGTACATAGTGCTAAAATTGCTGCTGAGCTGGTGTTAGGCTATTACACGGGTAAAATACAGTCGAGACATCAGTTAGAAAAAATGTATAGTAAAGAATGGAAAATGCATTTTGGACGAAGGCTACTAATGGGCCGGATTTTAGCGAAACTGTTAACCAGCGAAACGTTAACTAATTTTGCGATGAACGCCACCGTGGCTTTGCCCGGATTGCTTAGTTACATTATAAAACAGACTCATGGCAAACCAATAGTAATTAATTAACATGCCCATTAATACCAAATACAGAACTCAGGAAGCCGAAATAATGGACGACTTTACAATTCAAGGCGAAGAATTGCGGGACGCCCTTGATAAGATTGCCTCTATAAATCAACTTTTAGGCGGCAACAAGCTTACGTTAAACGGAGTGAAAAAACTTTTAAGTGAGGTTGATATATCCAGGACTATAACTATTGCAGATATTGGCTGCGGCAACGGTGACATGCTCAGAATGCTGTCAGACTACGGTAAAAAAAACAACATCAAGTTCAATCTCATCGGCATAGATGCAAATGCTTTTACCATAAATTATGCAAAAACCTTATCTCAGAAGTATTTAGATATTAAATATCTGTGTATTGATATATTTAGCGAAGAGTTTAAAGAGATAGAATATGACATTGTTTTGTGTACGCTTACCCTTCATCATTTTACAAATACCCAAATTCTAAATTTAATTACTATCTTTAATAGCAAAGCTACCGCGGGTATTGTAATTAACGACCTGCACAGGAGCAAAACGGCCTACGCCCTGTTCAAGTTTATTTGTGCCGCTTTTAGCCTTAACAGTATGTCGCGCGAAGATGGCCTTGTATCTATACTTCGAGGATTCAAAAAACAAGAGCTTGAAGAATTTTCTAAAGAGTTACAACTAAAGAACTATACCATTAACTGGAAATGGGCTTTTCGTTACCAGTGGATAATTAATAAAACATGAGTGTAAAAATAGTTACGGTTGCAAAGCAACTTCCAAAATATTCGCGCACTACAGCCGATATACTGCCACTACTCGATGGGTGGCTGCAAGGCCATGATGAACGCTTTATTAAGAAAGTAAAAAAAATATTTGAAGGTGCCGCTGTAAATAAGCGTTATTCCATTATGGATCCGGCAGAGGTCTTTACGGCCACATCATTCGAAGAAAAAAATGACATATATACCAGAGAAGTAATTATTTTAGGAGAGCAGGTACTTCAAAAAGCTTTAGAAAAGGCCGGTTGGCATCCGGAAACGCTTGATTTTATTATTACCGTTAGCTGCACCGGCATCATGATACCATCGCTTGATGCATATCTTATCAATAAAATGAAACTGCGGCAGGACATTGTGCGCCTTCCTGTGACAGAGATGGGCTGCGCAGCAGGTATATCGGGCATTATTTATGCTAAAAACTTTTTAAAGGCTAATCCCGGCAAACGCGCTGCTGTGATCGCCGTAGAATCTCCTACGGCAACATTTCAACTCGACGATTTTTCGATGCCTAATATTGTAAGCGCAGCAATATTTGGCGATGGAGCTGCCTGTTGCCTACTGTCATCATATGACGAAGATAATGGACCCGCGATAATTGATGAGAAAATGTATCACTTTTATGATGCTGAACACATGATGGGCTTTAAACTTACAAACAGTGGCCTGCAAATGGTGCTGGATATCGAGGTGCCCAATGCGATTGCCTCAAATTTTGGAGATATTATACACCCTTTTCTTACGGAAAATGATTTAGAAATAAGAGATATAGATTACATGATATTTCATCCCGGCGGGAAAAAGATTATTACTACAGTTGAGGAACTGTTTGAAGGGCTGGGTAAAAATATAGACGATACTAAAGAAGTACTTAAACAATATGGCAATATGTCGAGTGCTACGGTGCTATATGTTTTGGAGCGGATTATGGATGGAACGCCAAAACCCGGAACAAAAGGGCTAATGCTGAGTTTTGGTCCGGGCTTCTCGGCACAACGGGTTTTATTAAAATGGTAATTATAGATACAATGAATTTAAATGACATTATAGCTCAGCTTCCTTACAGCGAGCCCTTTTTATTTGTAGATGAGCTATTGCAGGCTGATGAAAATGGTATATCTGGCACTTATACCTATAAAGAAGAACTGGACTTTTATAAAGGCCATTTTAAGGACAATCCTGTAACGCCCGGAGTTATTTTAACCGAAACGATGGCGCAGATAGGCATGGTGTGCCTGGGTATATATTTATTAGGAAACAACTTAAAAAAGGATACAGTTATAGCATTTACATCGGCCGATATACAGTTTTTAAAACCAGTTTATCCTAACGAAAAGGTTACTGTAGTATCCAAGAAGTCTTTTTTTAGATTTGGCAAACTTAAGTGCGATGTAATAATGACAAATGAGTCAGGCCAGGAAGTTTGTAAAGGCATCGTTGCGGGTATGATTACCACAAAATTATGAGCAAAAGGGTTGTAATAACAGGACTTGGCATAGCTGCACCAAATGGTGTTGGGATACCTGCGTTTACACAAGCAATTAAAGAAGGAATTTCGGGCATAAGGCATGATAAGCAACTGCAGGAATTACAATTTTCCTGCCAGATTGCAGGGCAACCGCAAATACCTGAACCGCTTAAACAGCAATATTTTACAGAACTTGAGCTAAGGGGCTTTAACAGCACCGGCATATTATATGGGGTTATTGCCGGTATGGAGGCCTGGCAAAACGCAGGCCTATCTAAAAACGCTACCGATGAGCCTGATTGGGACAGTGGAACTATATTTGGTTCGGGTACATCGGGAATTGATAAATTTAGAGAAAGCATATACAAAATCGACGATTTGCAAACCCGCAGGCTTGGCAGCTCTGTAGTGGCCCAAACCATGAACAGTGGTATTAGCGCTTATCTTGGCGGCAAATTAGGTTTAGGCAATCAGGTTACCACAAATTCATCTGCCTGCGCTACCGGTACAGAGGCTATCATTATGGCTTATGATCGTATTAAATCGGGCAAAGCCAGGCGTATGTTAGCAGGCAGTACCGGCGACAGCGGCCCCTACATTTGGGCGGGATTCGATGCACTTCGTGTTTGCAGTTCTAAATACAACGACAATCCTGAGCAAGGCTCGCGCCCAATGAGTTCTACGGCTTCGGGATTTGTACCCGGCAGTGGCGCCGGCGCCCTGCTTTTAGAAGATTTAGAAAGTGCCTTGCAACGGGGAGCAACTATATATGCTGAGGTTCTGGGTGGCAGCGTAAACTCTGGCGGGCAGCTTGGAAGCGGTAGCATGACTGCGCCAAACAGCCTTGCTGTACAGCGTTGCATTAAGGATGCACTTAATAATGCAGGGGTAGATGCTGCTGCTGTTGATGCCATAAACGGACACCTTACCGCTACCACAAAGGATGCCCTCGAAATTGAAAACTGGGCCAGGGCCTTAAACCGAAATGGTTCTGATTTTCCATACATCAACTCTCTAAAAAGCATGACGGGCCATTGCCTAAGTGCAGCAGGAAGTATAGAAAGCGTTGCAGCCGTACTGCAACTTCATGAGGGGTTTGTATTTGGCAATACAAACTGTAATGATCTTAATCAGGCCATTATTGCGCTGATCGATGCTGAGAAAGTACCTTTGAAATCGTTTGATGTCAGCCTCAAAATTGTTGCTAAGGCAAGCTTTGGCTTTGGCGATGTGAATGCTTGTGTATTATTTAAAAAATTCGAAAATTATTATGAATAAAGAAGAACTTATAGAAAGACTTAAAGTAATTATTAAACCTTACACTACCAATATAGTTGCTTACGAAAATCTTACAGAAGATACCGATTTTATTAAAGACCTTAATATAAACTCAGCCAATCTCGTGGATATAATACTGGATATTGAAGAAAATTTTGATGTAGTAATCGATAATGAGGATATGGAGCGTATGCTCAATGTAAGGACATCTGTCGAAATTATTGAAGCTAAACTTTCCGCTAAGTGATAGGCAATGATGTTGTAGATATTGTAAAGTCCCGGATTGAAAGCGACTGGAAACGACCCGGTTTTATAGAAAAGATATTTACCACAGATGAACAGTTACTTATTAAAGAATCGCCAGATCAGGAACGTTGCGTATGGCTTTTGTGGAGCATGAAAGAGGCGGCCTATAAAATTTATAACAGGCAGACTAAGATACGGGGTTTTATTCCTAAAAAATTACACTGCACTATCGATGCCTATGTCGGCACTGCGTATACAGGCAAAGTAGCTTATAGTCAAATTATTTATTATACAAGCACACAAATAACAACAAGTTACATTCATACAATTGCTGTTTCCCGCCATAGCGATTTCGCGAATGTAATTGAAATTGAAAATATAGGAGTTATAAAAGATAGCTTTGGTATTCCTCATTTGCAAACCACTGAAGGTAAGCTAAAAGATGTCTCAATTAGTCATCACGGACAATTTGAAAAAGTCATCACCCTCGTTTAACGAATAAATTTTATCATTTTAATCGGGGCTTGACGTAAAAAAAAGGCATAATGATTCTGAAAATATTTTGACCAAGATATAAACAGACTTATAACGAAAATCTAAAAATTATTTACAAATCATAATGTTTTTTGAATATATTATAATTTAAAATAGCCATAGATCATTTATCTTTAAAAAAAATTATAATACTTGTTATAATTACCGGGTTACCGGATGTTATGGCATGTTAGAAAACTGTATTTCAATTGAAAAATATCTTTCTTTTTGTCATATTTTGTGTAGGAGTATTTATTACTCATGGCTATATATTGCCTACCGGTAAAAATATAATTACGGTTAATAAGATTGCAAAATCAAGCCCGGAACAACATCCAGATCAAAAATATTCGTTAGAACAATTAGACAACACTAAAGGGCTATCCAACAGCTCTGTAAACTGTATTTTTCAGGACTCCCAAAATCTTTTATGGATAGGTACATGGGACGGCTTAAACCGGTACGACGGGAATGAGTTTAAAATTTTCAGGCCACAGCCGGGAGACAAAAATTCGCTAAGTAATCAGGTAATTCTAAAGGTGGGAGAAGACAGCAAGGGATATATCTGGGTTTTAACAATGCACGGCATTAACCGCTACGACAAACAAACCGATACATTTCTGCCCTACTATTTTTCAAGAAACAACAAGCCACCTTTATCAGAATCTGAGTTTAATATGGCGTTAAGTCACACTAAGGAAGTATTTTGCGCTGTTAAGGATTGGGGACTCGGCTATTATGACGGGACTAAATTCCAGCCATTAAAAAGCAAAAGTATCGGTAACAAAACTGTAAAAAAAATTGAGTTTACTACAACAGGTACATTGCTTGCATTGCTCGAAGGTGGAGAATTATGGGCACTATCTATCAAAAATACCAGTAACGGCAAAAAATTGGTATCTAAAGCTTCACTTGTTTCTGCTAACGTTAAAACATTCGATGTACTGCCTAATGATAAAATTTGCACGGTAAATAAAAACGGCTCAGCGGGCATAACAGGCTTAGACAGCAATTTTGCTAAGATCATACCACAAAAAAAATTTGAAAGTATTGTAGGCTGCCTACCGCAAGGGCTTGTACTATCCGGCAGGTTAGGATATACCATAATCGATCCTGAAGGCAATGAGCTTGTAATGCACTGGTCTAAATACATTAAAAACCAAAAGATAACCACACTTGTAAAGGGAAACGAAAATGTATTGTGGACAGGGACCGACGGCGACGGGGTATTTAAAATGTATCCGCTTAAAAAAGCATTCAACCTCATATCAAAAACTCAGATACCAGAACTTGATGGCGGCATTGTAAGAGCATTCTTAAAAGCCGATGATAATTCGTTCTGGATAGGCACAAAGGGTAAAGGGCTGTTTCGTTTTGATAGTGATTTCCACTCAAATCCTGAATTACCACTCTCCTACCGTAATTTTAGCGAAGCAAACAGCCAAATTAACAATGCTGTGTATGCTTTATGCAAAGGCAAAGAAAATTTTATACTTATAGGAACAGATGGCGATGGCATCTCAGTTTACGACCCAAGAAGTTCTAAAATTATAAGTTGGGATCAGATAGAAGGCACCACATCCTGCGATTATTTTAAATCTACTTACGCTATACACCAGGATCCTGACGGATACATTTATCTGGGTACAAATGGTTACGGCTTAATAAAGCTTAAAATTGTAAGAAGTGGCAGCGGGTTAAAAGTAACTAAATTTAAAAGATTCAATGCTAAAACCGGTGTTGAAGGCATGCTTAGCAGCAACATTATATTTGCTATTACACCGGCAGACGAAAATGAGCTTTGGATAGGTACAAGACTGGGCGGGCTTAACCTGTTTAATATGCGTACAGGAAAATTTCGAACCTATAAAAATGCTCCCAACGAGCCTAAGAGCCTTTCTAATAACGACATATTGTGCCTTGTTAAAGACGAGGGCAATAAACTATGGATAGGTACAAGTTTTGGACTAAGTGTATTGCAGGAAATGGATAGCAAAGGAAATGCAACATTTAAAAACTTTACAGTTAAAGATGGACTACCTAACAACACCGTGCACGGTATTGTACCGGCTAATAAACACAGTCTATGGCTGAGCACTAACTTTGGATTGTCAAATTTTGCAGTAGACAAGGGTAAGTTTACCAATTATTCAAAAAATGAAGGGTTGCAAAATAACGAATTTGCCGATGGTGCCTCTTATAGCGACACTGCATCCGGGTTTATTTTTATGGGAGGAATAAAAGGTTTTAATTACTTTTTGCCGCAAAAAATTAAAGAATCAACGGCGGTGCCACACCTACTGATAGACAGAATAAGCGGGCAAAACCAAGCCACGCCATACTATCAGGGATTAATAATATCTCCAAATTCTACGCAGTGGCCCTCTATAGTGCTAAATCATGACCAGAACTTTTTCGATATTCACCATACAGCATTAACCTATACAGGAAACGAAAAATGCCAATATGCCTACGAATTGCAGGGCTTTGATAAAACCTGGAACTATATAGATAACAGAAAAGTAATTTCTTTTACCAATGTACCCCGCGGTAACTATTCGCTTTATATGAAGTGGACCAATGCCGATGGAGTATGGAGCAAACCCGTTCATGCCATAGATATTAGAGTAAGGCCCGTATGGTGGCAATCTAACCTGGCGGTTACAATTTATTTGTTACTTGGCCTGTCATTTATATTGTTTGTAAGAAGCTATTATTTAAAGAGGCATTCGCTACAGCAGAACATCCTATTTAGAAAAAAGGAAGAAGAACTTCATGAAAACAGGCTCACTTTTTTTACGAACATAGCGCACGAATTTTTAACGCCATTAACACTAATTGTAGGGCCTGTACAAAAGTTATCTGAGGCTCACAACCTTACTGACAGGAATCAGAAATTTATCCACATGATTCAGCGAAACGCCTCAAGACTACTGTTCCTTACACAGCAGTTACTGGAATTTAGAAAGGCAGAACATAACTCACTGGAGATTACGGTACGAAAGTTTGATCTTGTAAATCTTATAGAACAAATTGCCGAGTTGTTTGACGACTGGGCAATGGATAAAAACATAAATTATAAGCTTGATATCCCTCCTGCCCTCCCCGGCTGGTTTGACAAAGACAAACTCGAAAAAATCATTTTTAATTTAATGTCGAATGCTTTTAAATATACGCCTGTAAATGGCACTATTACCCTTAAATGTGAAATTGAAAATAAAGACCTAAAAACGCTAAACATCACAATAACCAATAGCGGTAAAGGCATCCCTAAAGAAAAACTTGAATCATTGTTTGACAGGTTCTTTTTAAGCGATACTAACCAAACTACAGATACTGAACTATTCAGGACAGGAATTGGTTTGGCCTATATTAAAAAGCTGGTTACCGTGCTTCGTGGTGAGATAATTGTATCGAGTGTAGCCGATGTCGCTACCACATTTACAATTTTAGTTCCATGCGAAAAAGCTGCATTTGCAGAAAAAGAAATCGATAACGAGATGTCTTCAACGGTGTTAATATCTAATCATCTTAAAAATCTTCTTGAAGAAAGTGAAGAAACAAACAACATTGTACCTGCCAAGATATCTGCGCTGGATGCTGTGCAGGACAACAGGAAAAAAGTTATGATTGTTGAAGACGAAAAAGAGATACACCTGTTTCTTAACGACCTGTTAGCAGATAAATACCAAATTATTACAGCTAATAATGGTGTTGAAGCATTGAAACTTACTGAACAGGAATTGCCTGATATCATAATTAGCGATGTAATGATGCCGCTGATGGACGGCGTGGATTTTTGCAGGAATATAAAAACAAATTTAAGAACCTGCCATATACCGTTTATAATGCTCACGGCAAAAAATTCTGTTGCACACAGGATAGAAGGACTGGAAAGTGGCGCAAATTCTTATATCCCTAAACCCTTCTACCCCGATCATTTACTTATAAGAATACAAAAATTGCTCGAAGAGAAGGAACTAATACTGCAGCATTTTACACAGGATAGCCTCGTAGGCAGCATTGGTGACCTGACTGTTCATAGTAATGAAAAAGATTTTGTACGATCTGTTATCGAAGTTATCCGTAAAAATATTGACAATGAAAATCTGCAGGGTGCTTACCTCGAGAAAGAGTTAGGTGTAAGTGCATCGCATCTTTATAGAAAAACAAGAGAGCTTTTTAATATGGCACCCGCCGACCTGATACGTACCATCCGGCTAAAATATGCTGCAGAACTTTTACGTAAAAACGTATTAACAGTATCTGAGATTTGTTATAAATCCGGCTTTAATAACCGTTCTTACTTTTACAGAGAGTTTAAAAAAACCTATAACACCACTCCTAAAAATTATCAACTACAATATAAAATAAAGGAGGCTACATTTTCAAATAACTGATAATCAGCTAAATTTCCTATAGTGTACACTATTGAAGAAATAGTGTACACCGTTTTTTGGTGACTTAGATTACTTTTATCACTCAAACGTTATAGTAACCAGTTTGAAAATCTAACCCAAACTATTTTATCAACATGGAAAAAAAAGTACTTATTATTAACAATTCAGCATTATTAATATGAGCCTAAAAATTAAGTCCTGTTTACTCCTGATCTTTAGCTTACTTTCAGGAAGCGCTATTTATGCACAAACGGTTAAAGGTACAGTGTCAGATGTTAATGGCCCTTTGCCGCAGGCAAGCGTACTCATAAAAGGAACATCTGTCAGCACCGTTACAGATATCGACGGAAATTATACTATTACTAACCTTAGTGGTTCAACAGCTGTTTTAGTATTTAGCTATGTTGGTTATGTACCACAAGAGCAAACGGCTACCGGCGACAGCACTATTAATGCCGTCCTTGTAGAAGATTCCCAAAAACTGAATGAAGTTATAGTTACAGGGTATGTGGGTCAAAGAAAAAGCTCCATAACCGGTGCCGTTGCACAAGTAGATATGGAAGACCTGTCTAAAACCCGTATACCAGATGTTGCACAGGCACTTCAAGGCCAGGTAGCCGGTGTATTTGTTGCTGCAAATACCGGAGCGCCCGGCGATGGGGTACAGATACGAATTCGTGGCCAAGGTACTTTAGGTAATAATGATGTGTTATATGTTGTGGATGGCGTGCCAACCCGAGACATATCGTTTTTAAATCAAAATGACGTTAAAACGATGACTGTTTTAAAAGATGCTGCGGCGGGTGCTGTTTATGGCTCACGAGCTGCAGGTGGTGTTGTGGTTATTACAACTAAAAAAGGTATTGAAGGTAAAGCAACATTAGATGTAGAAGCATTTACAGGTATAAGTTTTGCACAAAACCTACCGCACATGCTTAATGCAAGCCAGTATCTTACTGTAAAAGATCAGGCGTGGCACAATACAGCTGGCAATGCTGCAGATGTCGAAAGCCCTTATGCGTTTGACAGAAGGACACGAACTGACCTTGCCGATACCAACTGGCTGAAGGAATTATTTACTACAGGTATCTCAAATAACTTTCAGGTATCTGCGAGTGGCGCTACAGATAAGGTGCAGTATCTCGTGTCTGGAGGCTATTTTGGTGTAAATGGAATAGTTACTGAAAGCAATGACCAATACAAACGTGTAAACTTTAGATCTAACATAAACGCGAATGTTACAGACCGCTTCGCAGTCGGCACTAATTTGCAAATTAGCTATCAAAGTCAGGATAAACTTTCATCAAGCGGAGATGCGCCTGGCGTTATACGCCATGCTTTAATTCGCCCACCTGTATTAAGTGTATTTAAAGACGTAAACGATCCTACTTACTCTTCAAGGGATCCATATACTGACTTGCCGTTTTATTCGAATCCGGCCAGAGGAAATTACGAATTTACTTCCAACCCGCTTGCTATTGTGCACTTTACCGATGATAAAAGGAACACATTTCAAACTTTTGGAAATATATATGCTGAGTATGCGTTTCTTAGCGATAAATCACTGAAATTCAGAAGTAATCTTGGTGCAGATATTCGTTTTTCACATAATAAAAATTTTGCAGAAAATTATGGCGACCAAAATATTACAGATGTTACTGACCCTTTATATGGCCTTGGAAGAAACAACAGGCCAAATAGCCTTAACGAAAACAGGGGTCAGGATATTACTTTTACGTGGTCTAACACGCTTAACTATGTAAAGACCATAAACGATGTACATAGTGTAAACGCTTTATTTGGTGTAGAAACCATTAAAAATAAGGCAGCGGCTATAGGTGGCGCAAGATCTAATTATGATAATACTACGGATCCTTTCAGGTATCTTGATTTTGGTGGCCTTGGTAGCGATACGAGAGCTTACCCATATAGTTCAGGAGCAGCTACAGAATGGAGCTTATTATCGTATTTTGCATCCGGAACTTACGGCTACGCAGATAAATATTTCGCTACAGCTACAGTTAGGGCAGATGCTTCTTCGAGATTTGGAGAAAATAACAAGTGGGGATATTTTCCATCTGTTTCCGCAGGATGGGTTGTTTCCAAAGAGAGCTTTCTGGCAAGTGCCAATTGGCTTTCAAACCTTAAACTGAGGGCGAGCTGGGGCCAGGCCGGGAATCAGGAATTACCTAACTATGCTTACGAAACTTTGGTATCAAGCACAGGTGGGGTTGTAAATATTGTACGTTATGGAAATCCTGACCTAAAATGGGAAACTACAACGCAAACTAACTTTGGTGTAGACCTCTCTGTTCTTGAGGATAAGCTAACATTTTCTGCCGATTATTTTAATAAAACAACCGATGATATAACACTTGCAGTACAATTACCAGCTGTATCTGTAGGGGTTATAGAAAGAACATACGTAAATGCGGGCGAGGTTGAAAATAAAGGCTTTGAATTTGGACTAAATTTTCAAAACAATGACCATGAATTTAAGTATGGTGTAAATGCTAATATCGCAACACTAAAAAACAATGTAAATAAACTGTTTGAATTTGTGCCGAATATTACTGACGATTTAACGCATACAAAAACCCAGGCAGGACAACCTATAAGTTCTTATTACGGATACCAGTTTGATGGTATTTACCAAAATGCTGCCGAAGTAAGCTCTCATTTGTATGCAAACGCTAATGGTGCACAGCCAGGGGATATGAAGTTTAGGGACGTAAATGGAGACGGGCAAATTAATGCCGAAGACAGAACCTTTATAGGCAATCCGGTGCCAAGAATTACTTATGGTTTATCATTCAATGCATCGTACAAAAATTTTGATTTTTCATTCCTGTTTCAGGGAGTTGAGGGCGTAGATCGATACAACGACCTTAAGCAAATATTAAATTATGATAACCGCCCATTTAACTCGACTACCGCCGTGTTAAATAGCTGGAATGGCGAAGGTACAAGTAATACACAGCCCCGTTTAACCTTTAATCCAAACGGGGGCGGGCAGGTTTCCAGCGCTTTTGTTGAAGATGCTTCTTACCTGCGCTTAAAAAACATTGAGATTGGCTATACATTTGGTAAAAGCTCAATTCCAGGTGTTAGTAGTTTACGTATATATACATCTGCACAAAACCTGTTGACGTTCACTGACTATACAGGATTAGATCCGGAGTCTACCTCGTTAATAGACAAAGGAACATATCCTCAATCAGCTACGATAATTTTTGGTGCAAAAATTAAACTTTAGAAAAAAGCGACTATGAAAAATTATATAAAAACAGGATTACTTATAGGTTTAGTGACCTTTACAGCATGTCAGGACGATCTTGAGCTAACTCCAATAGGATTAACAACCCAGGAGCAGGCAAATACAACGCCTACTATAACTACATTAGAAAATTCAGTAAGATCATCTTACGACTTGCTCTCTAACAGGTTAAACATATTAGCGCAATGGGATTGGGCAGGTGGCCTTGTATTCCAGAACGATTATGTTTTGCAGGATATTGCATCTGACGATATGGAGAAAAAATGGAATCCTGATGGCGATCAGCCATGGATGGACGATATTAATAATTTCAATTTTACATCTACAAATGGGGGGCCTAACGGTTTATGGAAATATAACTACGAAGCCATAAAAAGGCTAAATATAGGTATAGAACAACTTGTTAAGCAAGACATTGAAACTGTAACCGGAATTAGTACCGAAAGAAAAAATCAATTATTAGGAGAAGCTTATTTTTTAAGATCGTACTATTACTTTGCCCTAGTGAGTAATTTTGGTGATGTGCCCCTAATACTTGCCCCTGTAAAATCATATCAGGAAGCTTTTGATGTTGCTGTACGTCAGGATAAATCCGTTGTATGGGCACAAATTAAAAGCGATCTGGCTTTGGCCAAAGATCTTTTGCCAAATACCAAATATTCATCTGACACGGAGAGGTGGCGTGTATCCAAAGGTGCAGTAATTGCATTATTAGCAAAATCTGCATTATACACAGAGGACTGGGGGGCTGTACCGGCTCTTATAGACGAACTTGCCGGCCTTGGTTATAGCCTTAATAGTAATTATTTTGAAAGTTTTAATAGTGAGTACACTGATAATGAAGTGATATTTTCTTTCGACCATCAATTTAACGTTACTCCTCCAAGAGGCAATGGTATATGTGCACCTTTAGACTGGGGCTTCTTTGCACCGAGCACTGATTTTTTAGATTCTTTTGAGGCAAACGATCCTCGCAAATTGTATACTGTTAACGTTGCTAATAAAAATGTTAACAAAATGCTGGGTTCTCTAAATGGTGCCAACAAAGGCAATGACAGCGCTCCAAACAACAAAGTATACATGCGCTATGCAGATGCTTTATTATGGAAAGCCGAAGCACTAAATGAAACGGGCGATTACACAGGAGCAGTAAATATTATTAACCAGATACGTCAAAGGGCAAGAAACGGTGTAGATGCAAACGGTGTTTTACCTCCTGCAGGGACATTGCCAGACAGGCCTGCTTCATCTGACAGGGCAACTATTAAAGATTGGCTAATTGCCGAAAGAAGGCATGAACTTGGTTTTGAAAACCAGAGAATGCTCGATCTTAAGCGTTGGGGCATTGCACAGCAGGTGATGACTGCTCATGGCAAAAACTTCCAGCCTAAACATATGCTATACCCTATTCCACAGTCGGAAATAGATGCATCCGCAGGTACACTTACCCAAAATCCAGGTTACTAAATTTTACTAAAAGTTTAACCCAAATTGTCATCTATTTGGGTTAACTTTTTAAATTATTACAATACATTAAAGTATGAAAGATATTGCAAAGCGATTTAAAGAGAACCCATTGCTATCCCCAAGCGATATTCCCGCCAGTACACCAGGTTTAGAAATTACCTGCCTCCTTAATCCGGGTGTATTTACATTTAAAAATAAAACGTGGCTGGTAGTCAGAGTTGCGGAGAGGCCTGAGCAAAGAGAGAATGTTATTTCTTTTCCTATACTAACGTCTGATGGTAGTGTTACCATAATGGAAATATCAAAAGACGACCCGGAACTCATTGCTACAGATGCAAGGGTTATCAATTATAAATTGTTAGATTACTTAACCACATTATCGCACTTAAGGCTATTGTGTAGTGACGACGGAATTAACTTTTATGAGCCGAAAGACTATCCTGCCTTAGTGGGCGAAGGAATACTTGAAAGTTTTGGAATAGAAGACTGCCGCGTAGCACAAATAGACGGTAAATATTACTTAACGTTTACATCGGTATCAGATAATGGCGTAGGCGTAGGATTGCGAACCACGACCGACTGGAAAAGCTTTGAGAAGCACGGCATGATACTACCTGCTCACAATAAAGATTGTGCCATATTTGAAGAAAAAATAAATGGCCTTTTCTACGCCCTGCATCGTCCAAGCAGTGTTGATATTGGCGGAAATTTTATCTGGATAGCCTCATCGCCCGATGGTATTCATTGGGGTAACCACCATTGTATAGTAAAAACGCGAAAAGGGTTATGGGACAGCAAACGCGTAGGCGCCGGTGCCGCTCCAATAAAAACATCTAAAGGCTGGCTGGAAATTTATCATGGTGCTAATGAAAACCATCAGTATTGCTTAGGCGCATTTTTAATGGATCTTAATGATCCTACAAAAGTAATTGCAAGGACAGAAGAAGCTATCATGGTGCCTACAGCAGAGTATGAACTTAGCGGCTTCTTTGGGCATGTGGTATTTACCAACGGTCATATAGTGGAACCTGATGGCGACACGCTGACTGTGTATTATGGAGCGTCGGATGAATTTGTATGCGGCGCCAAATTTTCTATAAATGAAATACTCTCACTCTTAAAGTAACTCCTATGTTTAAGAAACTTACATCTGAGTTTGACCATTTTAAGAGTCAAACTCACAATTTTCGCATCCTTACCTTAACGAATTTGGTCTACGCTCTGGTACTCCCGGTTATAGATATTTTTGTGGCGGCATACATTATGCGAAATTCTAATGACACCTCTAAAGTTGTAATATATCAGTTGGCTATTTACACAGGCATACCCCTTACCTTTTTATTAAACGGCTTTCTTTTAAAGCATTTTAATATAAAAACGCTGTATTCTATTGGTATGATGCTTAGCGGCGTATCTATGGTGATCATGATGTCGTTAAGGACGTTAGATCTTAGCGGTATAGCTATAGCGGGTATTACCATGGGGCTTTCTTTTGGTTTGTATTGGTCTAACCGGGATTATCTTGCAATATCTATTACCAACGATGAAAACCGTAATTACTATTATGGGCTCGAAACGTTTATTTATACCATTATTGCCATTGCTGTTCCTGCTACCATCGGCTGGTTTATACAATCAGCAAAGGGTGAAGAAGATAAGCATACGGCTTATTTAATAATTACAGGGATAGTCTTTATAATTACTTTTCTGGCATCAGTGGTATGCTTTATGGGCAGGTTCGAAAATCCTGTGCAAAAGCAATACATCTTTTTTAAATTTCATTCTCTCTGGTACAAATTGCTGTCCCTGGCTTTATTTAAGGGCCTGGCGCAAGGCTTTCTGGTAACTGCCCCTGCCATGCTAATTTTTAAAATATTGGGCGAAGAAGGGGCGCTTGGCAATGCACAATCTATCGGTGCCGTTCTTGCTGCAATTATCATCTATTTCATCGGGCGGTTCTCTAAACCTGCAGATAGAATAAAAACATTCTCAGTTGGTTTAATACTGTTTGCTATTGGTGCCTGCCTTAATGGTTTTTTGTTTAACCAGACGGGTGTTATAGTTTTCTTGTTATTATTGCTTATGGCACGCCCGTTAATGGACCTCGCCTACTTCCCTATTCAGCTACGGGTTATAGACATAGTATCGCGTATAGAACGTAGAGGCGAATTTACCTATATATTAAACCATGAGGCCGGGTTATATGCCGGCAGGCTTTTAGGTGCGGGCACGTTCCTTGTTTTGTACTACACAGTATCAGAAGACTTTGCACTAAGATACGCGATTGGCATAATTGCTATCCTACAGCTATTTTCTATTTATTTAAGTAAAAAGATCATTGCCGAGGGTAATAAGATAGCTCCGGAACATGAACCGCAAAATGAGCCTATAGACATTAAAATAATTGAAGAAGCCACGGCCAAATTAGTTAAATCATAAAACCACTTTACTCCATGAACACACTTTATAAAGCCTTAGCTCCTTGTCTTTTATTTGTAAATCTTGGTCTTTATGCTCAGGTAAAGCAGCAGCCGATACCCCGCGTAGACCAGATGGCCGATGTGCCGCAGCCGTTTAAGATCATAGATTATAACAAACTTGCTCACGATTTCGACAAAACAGTCTTCGACTTTAATGCTAAAGGAAAATTCTGGCCACTTGTATGGATAGATAAAAGCCAAAAAAATTTCCCGCAGGATGTTGTAGGTATCTATACTGCCATAGGCGATGTACGCCAGGGCCCTGAACATAATAAAGGTATGTTTCATGAGGCATTAGCTAATATGGGAGCTACATTAGGGGCTACCCTGGTAGGAATTGATAAAACAAATCAGCAGGACCGCAACTACGTGGGTATGCTTAAAAACTATTTTAACAGTGATACCGGCTGGGATATTATGATGAACAACACCTGCCCCGAAGTAGCCTTACTGGGCGGCGGCTATGGCCGCGACTGGTGGTATGATGTGTATCCTAACCTTTTATTTTATGCTATATATGACAAATACCCTAATGAGCCAGGATTTGAGGAAATAGCCCGGAAAATAGCCGATAAGTTTTATGAGGCAGATGTAATACTTAATGGTAACTACGACTACTCCTATTTTGATTATGGCAAAATGAAACCTATGACAAACAATATTTGCCTACAGCCAGACGCTGCTGCCGGGCATGCCTGGGTCTTATATTCGGCATACAAAAAGTTTGGCGACGCAAAATATTTAAAGGGAGCCATGTCGGCACTTACAGCACTGCAATCGCAGTCTAAAAATCCTACCTATGAGCTACTTATGCCCTTTGGTGCAGAATTAGCAGTACGCATCAATGCAGAGCTTGGCGAAAATTATGACGTTAATAAAATGCTGCATTGGACGTTTGACGGCACACCAATATGCCGCGAAGGCTGGGGTGTGCTTGTTGGTAACTGGAATGGCATAGATATATCTGGCATTGTGGGCAGCACGGTAGATCATGGCGGTTACGGCTTCCTTATGAACACTTATGATGCTGCATGGCCTCTGGTTCCTATAGTGCGTTACGACCAGTCTTATGCTAATGGAATAGGAAAATGGATGCTTAATGCAGCAAATGCTTCGAAATTATTTTACCCACAGTATATGCCTGACGAGCATGAAATAATTCCGGAGTTAACCGATGCCGGTAAAAACGTGATTGCTTATGAAGGGATGATAAAACAGTCTAACTATAAAGAGCATGAAAATATAAAGGGCCCCGTTGCCCAAGGCGATGGCCCGCTGTGGGTATTAGGGCAAAACCCACAGGAATCGCAGTTGAGCGTATATGGTAGTGGGCACGTAGGTATATTTGGCAGTATCATAAAGAATACCAACGTAGACGGTGTTTTACAATTAGACCTGTTAGCTACTGATTTCTTTCATGATAAAGCCTACCCTTCTTACTTATATTATAACCCTTTTAATGAGGCTAAGACAGTAACGGTAAATATAGAGAACGGGAAAAAGGTAGACGTTTATAATACAATATCGGGAAAATTTATAGGCAGGAATATCACTGCATCTACAACAATAAAGCTCGATCCTAAAAACTCGGCAGTCTTAGTAATGGTACCTGCAAAAGGAAAAGTAACTTATTCCGGTACTAATATGCTTGTAAATGGTGTGGTGGTAGATTACAAAATTCACCCTAAAAAGTAACAATGCGCACTGTTAAATTCAAATTTATGAGTGTAACAGGCATGCTGCTCTTTAGTTGCCTTAACCTTTATGCACAGGACTTAACAGAAAAAATATGGTGGAAAGAAACTGTATTTTATCAAATTTATATGCCCAGTTACGCTGATAGTAATGGCGACGGGTTTGGTGATTTTAAAGGGATAACCGGAAAACTCGATTACCTTAGTGGGTTGGGGATAAAGGGCATCTGGCTTACTCCCTTTTTAAAATCGCCAAAGGTAGATAATGGTTATGACGTTGCCGACTATTACACCATTGATGCTACTTATGGAACAAAGACCGACTTTGACATTTTTCTTAAAGAAGCACATAAAAGAGGAATTAAAGTTATAATGGACATGGTGCTTAACCATACCTCGACCGATAGTAAATGGTTTCAGGAATCTAAGAAATCTAAAGATAATCCGTACCGCGATTATTACATTTGGAAAGACAAGGCTAACAATTGGGAATCCTTTTTTGGCGGTACAGCGTGGCAGAAAGATGAAGCAACAAATCAGTACTACTACCACAAATTTGACGTTCGTATGGCCGACCTTAACTGGGCTAACCCAAAGGTTGTGGCAGAAGTGCAGAAGATACTTAAGTACTGGCTTGACGCCGGTGTTGATGGCTTTAGACTTGACGTTATCAATTTTCTTACTACAGATGGTATAACTAATGATAATCCAGTAATAGACGGCCAACAGGAACATAAATACGACATAGACCAAAATGGTATAAAAGACGCCATGAGGGTAATCAAATCAACGGTTAGTGCTTATAAAGATCGTTTTATAGTTGGCGAAATTGGCAGTGACAAGATTGATGTGTTAAAACAATATCAGTCGGCAGATCTGCTGGATGTAGTCTTTAATTTCAACTTTGGCAGCGTTCCTGCTTTCTCTGCTCAAAAAATATTTGATGAACTGCAAAGCATGGAAAAGAACATGACCAACTACCCTACCCTGTTTTTTGGGAGCCATGACATGCCCAGGATGATAGACCGCCTTGCAAACGGCAATACTAAAATAGCCGAAGCCCTTGCTGCCCTACTGCTTACTGCAAAAGGTGTCCCATTTGTTTACTATGGCGAAGAAATTGGGATGCACAATACCATCGCTAAAACCTATAATGACATTAAAGACATTCAGGGTATAACGCACTATAAACTGGCAGTTGCAGATGGTAAAAGTAATGACGAAGCGCTAACAGAAGGTAATAGGCATAACCGGGACAAATCACGGAGCCCCATGCAATGGAGCGATGATAATTTTGCAGGTTTTTCGGAAGCCGGTTCGTGGATTAAAATTAATGAAGACTACACTGAGGTTAATGTAGCAAATTTAGAAAAGAAGCCAAATTCTATCCTAAAAAGATATAAAACGCTAATAGCAATACGCAATAACGAAAAGGTATTGCAGTATGGGACATACAAAAATATGCAATATAGTAATGAGCAGATTTTATATACACGCAGTTATAAGAACGAAAGCATTACAGTAATACTCAATTTTGGAAGCATTACAAAGGTAACAATTCCAGTTTCGGCGAAAATACTCTCGGGGGGTACAGAATTGGAAACGAATGGATACATTATTTATAAAGCTACACAAAAAAAATGATTTTAAATTAGTTACCCTTTTTGGCAATGATTCTAAAGTTATTTAAACTAAGCCTGTAATTGTGGATATTACAGGCTCTATATTAAAAATTTTAAATAGTATTCTTTTAAAGGCTGCTGTGTTAAAAACACCCTTGTAGAAGTCAACCTAAACACATACTACACTAACGTATTTTTAATGTATGGCCGTTTTTAGCCGGTTTTCTTAAGTGTAGAAGTTATCTTACTATCGCCTTGATGATTCTATCTTCCTGAATAAGAACATCGCGCATCAATAAGTTATGTGGAAACACTTTAAGCTTAGAATTTCTAAAGCCTGTTAGGATTTTAATTAAAGATGAAGCTGTAATTAGCGAAAGATTCAACTCATATTCCAGTCCACATTCCTTTATAAAGTCATCCGAAAACTCCGGTGCTATCAGCAAAGACTTGATAACTCGATGTCCGCTTTTTTTTGCACTACTATCGTATGCTTTTAATTGTCTTGATACAGAACTAAACTTATTATAATTACTCTCTTTTATAGTTTTACATTCAACTATTATGATATCATTATTCCCTAAATTAATCAAAATATCAATTTGATCTTTGGCAGTATTAAGGCTTTTCCTAAGTTTTTCATCAATATTAAACCCCAGTTCAGTCAGTATTCTTTTCGTCAATTCTTCAAATTTAATTCCAAGGTCAGCTTCTTTTACCGCGATTCCACCTTCTTTGAGAGCAAGTAGATTTCTAAAACCAATATTCTCGTAATTTTCTAAAAATAGATTTTCAGAATCTTTATAAGCATCCAAAATGTTTGCAATTATATCACCTCTTGTCTTTATCTCTTTAGTTTTGCAAAATTCCTGCAAATCAGTTTCAGTTATAACTTCTAAAATGTCGCGTGGCTTTATGTTATAGTCTAGTAAAAAACTGCTTCTTAATACATTTTCATCCTGTAACTCGAATTTTGTTCTAATAGATGCATTAAGACCAGGCATAACTTCACCCATCTGATGCACCATTTTTTCATAACCATCATGTGACATACCCAATTTATCATCCTGATCAATATCCTCAAAATGTCTAATCAGGCTGTCAATCTTTTCTTCAATCAGCGAACCTTTTAAGGAAGCAATCATTAGGCTTTTTTCACAGAATTCATTTAAGAACTTTTTCTTTTCGGTAAGATTTGTTCCCTCTTTATGTATATCATCGATTAGTACTTGTTTGAATGAAATACCCGTACTTATTATTTCATTGATTTTAAATTCTATTGGAAGTTTTCTATCTATATTATGTTTTTTAGCTATTAAATTTATTTGTGGTTCTCTCATTAGCAAAAGTATCCGTCTAAAGAATTTATCGCCTACTTCTTTACCTCTTATCTTTCTTAGCAACCTTACAATTTCGTCAGCGACATATAATGTATTATTTTTTTTAGAATAAAATATTGCTCCAATCGATTTTAAATCGTTTATAATTGAATCAACTTCGAGCTTTTTTACAGGAAGTATTAAGTAATTGATGAGCTTAATTTCCTCTTGGGATAAGGAAAGTTCTACCGATAATGTTGATAAGATAGAATGTTCATCCGACGTAATTTTAGGTTCCTGATTATTATCACCGTCGTTAGTATATGCAGTCTTTAAGCAAGAAAGGTAAATTTTATAATCTCTCTTTCTCGCTTCAGATATTTCAGACTTTTCATTTTCTAAAGACTCTTCAAATATCTTTAATTTAATCTTTAAATTTGACAATTCCTTATCGTATAGTCTTGAAAACCAATCTTGTTTTATTATACTACACCCATCCTTAGAAATGATATCTATAATAATATCTAATTGAGATGACGGCTTTAAAAATTCGCATCTAATATATTCTGAAAATTCATCTTCTAATAAATGAAATACGTTTACGATGTTTCTACTATCTACAGTTTTTAAGTCCTTGCTCGACTCAGAAAGTATCGATTCGATTAATTTAGAGTTTTTAGGTTTACTGGAAATTATATTATCAATGATTTTTAAAAAGGAGTTCTTCTCGAACGAATTTATATTGTTAAGAATTTTTTCAAGTTTCATATTAGGTAGTTAAGAATGTCAACACGAATATATAAAATTTTAACAAATATTTTATAGTTAATTTAACAATAAAAAAACCACAACAACATTATGCTATTGTGGCCTCACAAAAATCCGAACCCCGAATTTTATCGGTTTACAAAATTTATTATTTCCTCGTTAAAGCGATGTCTGTGTGTATAGAATAAACCATGCGGTGCATCATCATACACAATATATTCTGCATGCGGCACGTGCTTTATTGTCTCTTCTGCAGATGCATCTATGGGCACTGTTTCATCGGCCTTACCATGCAATACTAATAACGGAATCTTAATCGTATCTAAGTCGGCCCTGAAATCGGTTGTAGACCAGGCCTGCATAGCCTTGATGGTAGCGTAGCTTGCAGAGTTAAGAGTAAGCATTAGATCATGTTGCAAAAACTCCTGGCTTACAGGATGGTTAAACAGGTTTACGCCATAGAACATTTTAGCAAATCCTGTCAGAAATTTAGGCCTGTCTTCTTCGAGATGTTGCTTAATGTCGTCGAACATATTTTGAGGTAGCCCTGCAGGATTATCGTCGGTTTTAAGTAGATAAGGTGTAACAGCGCTTATTAAGCCGGCTTTAGTAACCCTACCCTCGGTATTGTATTTAGAGAGGTAACGGGCAACTTCGCCACCTCCCATAGAAAAGCCTACCAAAGTAACATCAATAAGGTTAAGCTTTTCAAGCAGCAATTTTAGGTCCTGTGCGAAGGTATCATAATCATAACCTTCCCAGGGGCGGGACGATTTACCAAAACCCCTTCGATCATAGGTTATTACACGTATATTATGTTTTGGCAGTTCATTTAGCTGATATTCCCACATTTCATGGTTTAGTGGCCACCCGTGTATTAATACTACGGGCCTGCCCCTGCCTATGTCCTGGTAAAATATATTAACTTCTTCTGAACTTCCTGATAAACTGACAGAGGTGGTATTGATAAATGGCATACTATTATTTTTAATGTTTACTTAAAGTTATGAACATCAAAAAACAGGTCAAATAGTATTAGCAAATAATTAGCTATAGTTATGGTACAATATATACTCGTAACTATTTATCAAAGTTAAATCTTACAGTTTTAAACTACACCCATCTTTTCCATAATAAAAGTCGCACTTTTATTTTTACAAATTCCATTTTGCAGTGTGTAGTCAAAATAGAGTTCATTGTCTACAATTTGTACTTCAAAGCAGCGATTTATCAGGTTTTCAGGATATTCTTCGGCAGTATTGCAAACCTCAATATCATGTGTTGCAATAGCACCAATAGCATTTAGTGCCATCATACGCTTAACTACTTTTATTGTTCCGGTACGTTTATCGTCAGAGTTTGTGCCGCGCAAAATTTCATCAAGCAGCACAAAAGCCCTTTCCTCCTGTAATGCATCCATTATTTGGCGGAGGCGCTTAATCTCTGCAAAGAAATAGGATTCAGAATCTGACAACGAATCTGATAATCGCATGGAAACCAAAACCGGTAACGGATGTACCACAGCCGCTGCTGCACAAACCGGCGCACCGGCACCTGCCAGAACCATATTGATACCAAGGCTGCGCAAAAACGTACTCTTGCCAGACATGTTAGACCCCGTAAGTATCGTGAAAGCAGGATTAAAGCTAACATCGTTACCTACCCTCGTATCTCTGTTTATAAGCGGATGGGCAAGGTTTTTAAACACTATTTCGTTATTAGTGTTCAGTTTAGGGAAAGTAAAATCTGGATTGTTGTAATACAAATTAGCAAAACTGCCCAGTGCTTCTGCTTCTGCAATTGCGTCAAGCCAATGCATTACATTTTCGGCATGGTCTTTTTTCCATTTCAATAGCGACTTTAATGTATGAAAATGAAATAGCGATACCCCATTAAGCACCGCGGCGCCAAAAATATTATTTACAATATCCATTCGCGAAAACAACAATGCAAGCTTTTTTATATGCACGCTTGCTTTCTGCTTATCGCTTATAAGTGTTTTTTGCAGGTTCTTTAATTTCTCACTGGTAAATATCTCTTTTTCCAGTTGCTCTATTATAAGTCCGTAGCGGTGTATTATCTGATGGATTTCTGTAGTTTGTCCTATTTCGTTTTTAATAACTTTTACGTATCCCAATATAAAAATGAAATTGAAACCTACAAGGTACTCTGATATAGTGCCAAATACAGGAACATCTGTTACTACATAAGCAATAACGCAAGCCAGCAAAGCTACTGGCGATGCAATGGCAAGAATAGTAGATACCGGCGACAAACTAATCGGGGTTTGCTTAAGCCATTCCTGTAGCTTATTATAAGCATCGGCACTGTCTTTATTGCTTTTACCAAGCGCCATAACTTCCTGCCTCCACTCGGGCTTGGCAGCAAGCTCTTTAACCGCCTCCTGATTTTGTAAAATTTCTTGCTGCGGAAGTACATTCAGCAGCAGTTCGGCCAGTTTGTTACTGCCACTGTAAGTTTCTGTACGGTTAAGGTTATGGAATAAAGAGCGCTGACCAAAAATATCAAGGTCATGGGAGTATGCATGGTTATGATCGGCAAAATGGGCGCCGTCCGTAAACGGCATACCGTGATTTACAAGGTATGTCATTTCCTGTTCATTAACTTTTACCAGTGCCGCTGCCCGCGCTTTTTTTTGAGATACCGTATTGTGCAGCCTCATTAAACCCGAAAAAGCAAGGGCACACACCATCATGCCAATTACAAATCGTGCCGGGTTGGCGCTTTGCAGGCTATAATAGCCTAAAACCAAGAAACCTATGGCGATTATAAACCTGATAAGGCTTATAGTGTTATATTGTTTGCTAAGCTGCGCGAGCTCCTTTAAAAATTGTTCCCGGCGGGCAGTGTAAAATTCCATACTGTTGTGCTAAGGCACAAATATAGAAATAAAAAATCCTGCCGAAGCAGGATGTATAATTAGCTTTCATGAAATACCAGCAACGGTACGTTGCTATGGTAAGCCAGTTTTTTTGTAAGGCTCCTATGAAAAAGGCTCTCAAAGAAACCGCGCTTGTGGGTGCGCATTACAAGTAAGTCTACCTTTTGATTATCAATAAAATCGAGTATGGTTTGCTCTATATGATCTCCGGCAATATTAAAGAAATCTATATTTTCATCTCTGTAAAATATTTTCCATTCGTTTATACGTTCTTCTATATCCTCAGGATCGTCATCATTTTTTATGTAAAGGCATTGCACCCTTGCGCCAAATTTTCCGGCAATATCTAATGCCCTGCGCAACGCGTCGTTGTCTTTATCCTGATATTGGGTTGTAAAGGCAATACTCTTAATAGACTTATAGTCAGCTTCTGCCGGTATGGCTAAAACAGGCACTTTAGTATTAGATATTACAGATCCTGTTTTAGATCCTAAAAACGTTTCCTTTAGCCCGGTTGCGCCTTTGGTACCCATAACTATCATATCTATAACCTGCTCTTCACAAATTTTGTTTATATTATAATTCAGATCGCCGTACTGCAATACATTTCGCATTTTTACGTGTGCCAAATTCTGCTCTTCAGCTATTTTATGCAGCCCCGGAAGTTCATCCCTAAAACTCTCAAACTGATTCATTTCTACAATGTCAAAAATCTCTAATGTAGATTCCGGCAGCGATGGTGTTTCTACAATTGGCAGGTCGTATACATGCAATACAATTAGCTCGGCATTAAGAAAATCGGCAAACTTAAGTGCATATATAAAGGCCTTATGGGCAGCCTCAGAAAAATCAGTTGTAAAGAGAATTTGCTTCATGTTGTTTGTTAGTATGGTTGCATTAAAGGTAATAAAAATCAATTATTTTCTGAGCCATTTATACAATGGTTAACACAATTTTCAAGTATAATTTTTAGTCGAATTGATACAATACAAGGTTGCTGCTTATCAGTAATAACTGCATAATGCATACAGCGGCACTTTATTTTTACAAAATAGAAATTCTTAATGTGGTAATTAATTAAAAAGAATAAGTTAAGGCCGCTTTACCTTCCTCGCAATAACATCGGCTATAGGTTCATCATTAATATGACCCTCGAGCCAGGAGAGAAGATCGAGATACAGGAACGCCCTTCGCTCGAAAGGATGATTTTCATACGGCTTTAAAACGGCATGAAACTTCCTGAACTCGTTTTTTATTTCTAACGGCGATACGTGAGAGAGGCTGCTTAAAAACTGCATTAATGCCTTCTGAACTTCATGCAGGTGATTCATTTTACTCAAAAATATGCGGGTAGATTTTATGAGAGCCTCTAACCTATAGTCCTGTCCCGCCTCATAATACGCTGCTAAGTTTAAAATCATGGTAAAGCACACCAAATCCTCCCGCAGCTGTGTTGTCTTATTATCTATAATCTTTTTAAGAAAGTAAATACATTTATCATACTTACGGTTCCCAAAATAAAGGCACGCCATTTTATAATACAATATCATAATATGGTGTTCGTCTACCTTATCCCTGTAACGGTCTATTTTTTTATTAATGGTATCCAGTAGTTCTTCGCCACCTGTATATTCTGCCTTCATAAACCTTAAATTAAGCTTATTGGAATACACATAAAGAAAAGACAGCACTAAAATATTATCATCTTCAGGAATATCGGTATTGCTTAGTATTGCCTCGAA